>JGI26079J46598_1000418_pt1 | contig 17344 bp, 15 predicted proteins | sample SaaInl59LU_5_DNA_FD_46598 | JGI IMG/M metagenome (IMG submission 46598) | reverse complement strand
TATTTTATCTCACCCAGAAAGTTTTTTACGGGTGCACCGTTCGGTTGTCCGCTTAATTGCAACCAGCGGGCTGATTGCAATCGAATCTTCGATTGCATTGCAACCAGCGGGCTGATTGCAATCAACCGAGAAATTATAATTCTTGAGCGATTGCATTGCACTCTTTCTTTTTGTGTATAAGGAGCTCAATCCACTGTGTTGCATTGATTGCAATCGAATCTTCGATTGCATTGTAGTCAAGTTTTTTATCAGTATTTATAATAAAAATAAATCTTTTATGGTCTTTTTTTTTTATTCGAAAAAGCGGGTAGAGGGAATCGAACCCTCACCTTTAGCTTGGAAGGCTAAGACGCTACCTTTACATCATACCCGCTATAAATGATATAAATATATTTTACCCATAGATTAATCTTTAGTCAATTTATTTTTGGTTTTTAAGTTCCAATTTTTCATTTTTTTCGTTTATTATGTATCCAACATTATGCTTTCATAAATTGAAAAAAAACTAAAATTTATAGAGTTGTATTTTTTTTTCTTTTATGTTATACTTAATTCATATTTCACATCAAAAGGGGATGTGGCGGAATTGGTAGACGCTGCGGACTTAAAATCCGCTGATTGTATAGATCGTGAGGGTTCAAGTCCCTCCTTCCCCAATATAATATTTAATAAATTTATTTAGCTATGTTGATTTTAACATAGCTAAATAAATTTACTAGATCTTTCTTGAATAGTACTCAACAATAAGTAATTCGTTAATTTGTAGACCAACCCATGCCGGGTCAACTTTGTTATTAACAGTTCCCACTAAATATTCAGTATTTAATGATAAATGTGGTGGAATTTGTGGATTAGTTGATTTATTATTTTCTAAAAAGTTTAAAATACTTTGTTTTGACTGTTTTTTATCCTTAATTGAAATAACATCTTTAGGTTGACATTGATAACTAGCAATATCAACTTTTGTTTTATTCACTAAAACATGTCCATGATTGATGAATTGTCTAGCTGCACTAATTGTAGGTACTAGGCCTAATCTATATAAAATATTATCTAATCGCATTTCTAGTAAACCTAATAAAAGTTCACCAGTTGGACCTTTTAATGAACGTGCTTTTTTTACATAATTCATTAATTGACGTTCATTTAAACCAAAATGATATCTTAGTTTTTGTTTTTCTTGAAGTCTTCGACCATATTGTGATAATTTGATTTGTGATGCAACACGAACATGCTCACCTGGAGGACTTTGACGAGTAGTTGTTTTTGTAGTAAAACCAGGTAATTCACCTAATCTTCTAACAATTCGTAAGCGGGGTCCACGATATCTAGCCATAAATAAATAATTAATAATTTTCAAAATATATTATAAAACAAACCCAAAACCATTTATTAATTAATGCAACAAAGTTGAATTGAAAATAATGCAGCTTTGCTGCTTGATTCAGCTCTGCTGCAATGCATTCAGCTATGCTGCATGGTTTTGGGTTTTTGTTTTATAAGTTAAATAAATAAAAACAAATTTTAAATGTTAAAGATATTAATTATCTTTAACTAATTGGTATCGTGCACGAGCACGTTTAAAAGCAAAATTAGCTTCTACTTTTTGTTTTTGTCCTTCAGCTTGTTCAAACTGAAGTTTTGCTTCGTTAAAAGCTGTTTCAGCTTGTTGTTTATCAATTGTTTTAGCTGACTCTGCTTCATTAACAAGTACAGTAACCTGATTTTGTTGTACTAAAGCAAATCCACCCATTAATGCAATTGAAGACCAAGTATTTTGTGTACGAATTAACATAACACCAATATCTAAAGCTGAAATTAAAGGAGCGTGGTTTGCTAAAACGCCCATTTGACCTGTATTTGTCGGTAAAATAATTTCATCTGCTGGTTCATTGAAAAATGTTTGATCCGGCGTCATAATACAAATTTGTAAACTCATAAAATTTTCCTCTTTATTTGATTTTTGTTAAAATAATTTTGATCTCTTTTTCTCTAAAAATGAGATGATTCAAAATGGAAATTTTTTATTTCAGAGTTTCTGCTTTAGCCATAGCTTCTTCAATGTTACCTACTAGGTAGAACGATTGTTCTGGTAATGCATCTAATTCACCTGTTAAGATTAAGTTAAAACCTTGAATAGTTTCAGCTAAACTAACATATTTACCAGGTGAACCTGTGAATACTTCTGCTACGAAGAATGGTTGAGATAAGAATCTTTCGATTTTTCTAGCTCTTGCTACGATTTGTCTATCTTCTTCTGATAATTCATCTAGACCTAAAATAGCAATAATATCTTGTAATTCTTTGTAACGTTGAAGTGTTTGTTTTACGTTTTGAGCACATGAGTAGTGCTCTTCACCTAAAATCCATGGTTGTAGCATTGTTGAAGTAGAATCTAATGGATCTACAGCAGGGTAAATACCTTTTGATGCTAATCCACGTGATAATACAGTTGTTGCATCTAAGTGAGCAAATGTTGTTGCTGGAGCTGGATCTGTTAAATCATCAGCTGGTACATATACAGCTTGAATAGAAGTGATTGAACCATCTTTAGTAGATGTAATACGTTCTTGTAAACCACCCATTTCTGTTGCTAATGTTGGTTGGTAACCTACAGCTGAAGGCATACGACCTAATAATGCTGAAACTTCAGCACCTGCTTGAACAAAACGGAAAATGTTATCAATGAATAATAAAACATCTTGTTTGTTAATATCACGGAAATATTCAGCCATTGTTAAAGCTGTTAAACCTACACGCATACGCGCACCTGGCGGTTCGTTGTTAAACTAAGGGCCCCATTTATAGAGCTCCTCGTCTTCCGATCCGGACGTGAAAGTTTCCCTTCATCCGGCTCTTGCAAAGTTTTACGCGGCTAAATCTTCTTTTGTCTTTTGGACATGGCATTGACGATGTAAAAGCTGTAAATTGTCGTAATTGTCTTTTCCACCTTTTGATAGTGGGATGACATGATCAACTTCTAATATATCTTGAATGTTAAATTTCGTTTTGCAAGCTAAACATTTTCCTTGTTGACGATTTAAAAGGTTGGTAATTCTAGTGGACATGGTTGAATATTTACGAGTTCGTAAAGTCCAATAGATTGAATCGCCATTATATACTGATTGGGATCCTTGTACTTTAATATGTTTAGTACTTTTTATCCAACTTAGTTTTGGAAGATAATTGGTTTTGATTGTGTTTTTAGGGCTTAGTGTTTGTCCTTGTAGAATCCAGTTTGCTTGGTATTCTCTTCCCTCAAATTTGAAGGTTCTACCCTCAGGGAAGTATTTTCTTTTGACTTCCATTCGTCCTTGTCTAGTTGCTCGGCGAAATACCCATGCTCGAATTTGTTGATAGATCATGTTATCAACTTTATTAAATGTTGTTTTACATTCGCAATATTTATAATAATTTCCCCATCCTAAAATGATTGGCCTTAATTTAGCAATCAATATATACGAAGAGGCTGATTTATTATTTTGGATAGTATTCCGTATTTTTACGTTTATACGTTTTACGTTTTCTCTGCTAGGATATATTTTGGTTTTTATCTGGTTTTTTGTTTTTGACTCTTTAAGTGTGATAAATTGGAATCCAAGGAATTGAAAGCCATTTGATGATAGGACTATTTTTGATTTTTCATCAGACACATTAAGTCCTATTTGGCTTAGCCATGTTTTTGTTTCTGTGATACATGAATCTAAAATTTTCCTATTAGGGTGAATTAGTACAAAATCGTCTGCATATCGGATAACTCCTATAGCAGTTTGTTTTGCTCGTTTTCCATTAGATGCACCTGGATGCGGTTTTGGTTGACTAAGAACAAAATTTTTAAGATGATTTTCTAGCCCGTGTAGTGCTATGTTAGATAGTAACGGTGATATGACCCCTCCTTGAGGTGTTCCTTGTGTTGGTGTTGAGATTTTAGGTATTTGTGAGTATTCGTCAAGAATACCCGCTTTTAGCCAGGCTCGGATTTGTCTTTCCATTAATGGAAAGGTTTCTAATTTATCAATTAACGCATCATGATTGATTTGATCAAAACATTTGCGTATATCTGCGTCGAATACCCATTTTTGTTTTCCATGTCGGAGATGTAAAAAAATCGCTTCAATTGCATCATGTGGTCGCCTGCCAGGTCGAAATCCATATGAATTTGGTTCAAATTGAGCTTCCCATTCTGGGTCAAGAGCTAATTTAGCTAGTGCTTGTTTTGCTCGATCTTGAATGGTGGGTATTCCTAAAGGTCGTTTTTCAGTTTTTCCGGGTTTTGGAATCCAGATTCTTCGAATGAAATTGGTTTTTCCATTGATATTTAGTTCTTGAGCGAGTATTAATTTCTCACTGTTTGTTATGATTGTTTTCCCATCTATTCCTGGTGTTCGTTTTCCCTTATTAAGAGTCGTAACACTATGAACTGCAACTAATTTAGCATGTGGGTTCCTTAGCAGTAGTTTTTGTAACCACCAAACCTTGTCTTTTTGATTCAGTTGTTTAGCCTTGTAGATTCTTCGTTGAATTCGACGGACTTTGTTATATGACTCATGCCATTGTACTTGATCCCACGACAAATTGTATAAATATTGCAATTTTCTCATATCATTATCTTCTAGAACCTATTCTTTGCGCTCCTCCTATGGGCATATCATCTCCACCTGTGCAGAGAGGCATTGGCTTGGGGAGGAATTCCTACACGAATAATTGCATAAAGTTTGACTCACCTACCTCACAAGGAGGAACATTTATTCGCTTTCCACTGTTCCACAGATTTACTATCGCGTTTTACTTAGGGTCATTCAATACACCTTATCTTTGCTGATTAACAGCTATCCGAGCGTGTAATCCAAACGAAAATCCCACGTTAAGATTTATTGCGTCTTGCAATACCACCTCTTTCAATCGAAAGTATACGTTTGGTGGAAAGATGCTTAAGAGATGATCCATTATGTATAAAACTACTAATAACCTTTGCTAAACTTCGGAAATTGTCAATTTTCCTATCAAGGTTATTAGGCAGACTCACGGCAGTCTGAAGGAATTGAACCTTGTAATTTCTGTAGTTAAGACTTCTGAATATTGAATTGAGAAGTCTTGCTATTTTCCTATCTACTTAATAGTTATAAGCAACGTGTCGCACCATTTGTCCGTATACTAAAGCTACTTTAGATTCAGTTAAGTTCTTTTCTTGGATAACTCCAGATTCTTTCATTTCCATGTAAAGATCGTTCCCTTCACGAGTACGTTCTCCTACACCACCAAATACAGAAACCCCACCGTGAGCTTTTGCAATGTTGTTAATAAGTTCCATGATAAGTACTGTTTTACCAACACCTGCACCACCGAATAATCCGATTTTACCACCACGACGGTATGGAGCTAATAAATCTACAACCTTAATACCTGTTTCGAAAATCGCTAATTTAGTATCTAAGTCAACAAAAGCTGGAGCAGTTCTGTGAATAGTTAAACCATCAGTTGAATCAACAGGACCTAAGTTATCAACAGGTTCACCTAAAACATTGAAAATTCGACCTAATGTTGGTTTTCCTACTGGAACAGTTAATGGTGCACCGTTATCTACAACGTCCATTCCACGCATTAAACCATCTGTAGCACTCATTGATACTGCACGTACACAGTGATCACCTAATAATTGTTGAACTTCACATGTAACAGAAACTTCTTGTCCTGCTTCATTTTTACCTGTGATTGTTAATGAGTTATAGATGTTTGGCATTTGCCCAACTGGGAAAGTAACATCAACAACAGGACCAATAATTTGACTGATTTGTCCAATATTTTTAGTTTCAGTAGAAACGCTCATATTTTTTACACTTATTTGAAAAATGTTTATTATCTTTTTGGAAAAAATCCTAAAAAGTAATTAAGTCTAAAAATATTTTTTAATCATTTTGAACTTTATTTATAAATACATAAAGATTTTATGTTCTAAAATACATTTTACAAAGTTTTAAAAAAATAAAAAGAAATTTGGAGCGTATAATACGAAATTTTAAAAATAAAAATAAATATTGGATTGTTTTTTAAGTTTAGAGTATGGTAAATTGTATTTAAGAATATTTTTAATATTCGAAAAATCTCGGGCTTTCTTTAAGATCGTACACTCTTTTTTTTAATGAATTTGTCAAATTATGGCTCCACAAACTGAAACTAAAACAGGTGCTGGCTTCAAAGCTGGTGTAAAAGACTACCGTTTAACTTACTACACTCCAGATTATCAAGTAAAAGATACTGATATTCTTGCAGCGTTCCGTTGTAACCCACAACCAGGTGTACCACCTGAAGAATGTGGTGCAGCTGTAGCAGCTGAATCATCTACTGGTACTTGGACAACTGTATGGACTGATGGTTTAACTTCATTAGACCGTTACAAAGGTCGTTGTTACGATATCGAACCAGTAGCTGGTGAAGATAACCAATACATCTTCTACATTGCTTACCCATTAGATCTATTTGAAGAAGGATCAGTAACTAACTTATTTACTTCAATCGTAGGTAACGTATTTGGTTTCAAAGCATTACGTTCTTTACGTTTAGAAGATTTACGTATCCCAGTTGCATACTGTAAAACTTTCGTAGGTGCTCCACACGGTATCCAAGTTGAACGTGATAAATTAAACAAATATGGTCGTTCATTATTAGGTTGTACTATTAAACCAAAATTAGGTTTATCAGCTAAAAACTACGGTCGTGCTTGTTACGAATGTTTACGTGGTGGTTTAGACTTCACTAAGGATGATGAAAACGTAAACTCACAACCATTCATGCGTTGGAGAGATCGTTTCTTATTCGTATCTGAAGCTATCTACAAATCACAAGCAGAAACTGGTGAAATCAAAGGTCACTACTTAAACGTTACTGCTGGTACTTGTGAAGAAATGCTAAAACGTGCTGAATGTGCTGCAGGTTTTGGTGTACCAATCATCATGCACGATTACATTACTGGTGGTTTCACTGCAAACACTACATTAGCAATCTACTGTCGTGATAACGGTTTATTATTACACATTCACCGTGCTATGCACGCTGTTATTGACCGTCAAAGAAACCACGGTATGCACTTCCGTGTTTTAGCTAAAGCTTTACGTATGTCAGGTGGTGATCACCTTCACTCAGGTACTGTTGTAGGTAAACTTGAAGGTGAACGTGAAGTTACTTTAGGTTTCGTAGACTTAATGCGTGATGCTGTTGTTGAAAAAGATCGTTCACGTGGTGTTTACTTCACTCAAGATTGGGGTTCTTTACCAGGTGTAATGCCAGTAGCTTCTGGTGGTATTCACGTATGGCACATGCCAGCATTAGTTGAAATCTTTGGTGATGACGCATGTTTACAATTCGGTGGTGGTACTTTAGGTCACCCATGGGGTAACGCTCCAGGTGCAGCTGCTAACCGTGTTGCTTTAGAAGCTTGTACTCAAGCTCGTAACGAAGGTCGTAACCTTGCTCGTGAAGGTGGTGACGTTATTCGTGCAGCTTGTCAATGGTCTCCAGAATTAGCAGCAGCTTGTGAAGTTTGGAAAGAAATTAAATTCGAATTTGATACTGTTGATACTCTATAAGACTGTTTCATTAGCTTTTTAAAGACTAATTAAACTTTTTTTTGTTTCTAGGTAGATAAAAATCTACCTAGAAACATCATTTTTTTATGAATATTTCAACCAAGAATTATAATTTTACAAGAATTATAATTTCTACGGTTGATTGTAATCAATGCCACCCAGATCCACAAAAAGAACGGGTGCCATTAATTGCATTGGGACTTATTTGGTTTTGACATTTCTTACCAATTTAATCAATACAGCGACATTAATTACATTTGGTTTCAATGCAACAAAGTTGATTAAGCTATGCTGCAATGGATTCAATTTTGATTCATTCAATATGTCTTGTTACTTCATAAAGTCAAGACTCAAACGTACACTAAAACAAAATAAAATCACAAATTTTTAAATATGTTTCGTTCGCCAGTAGCAATTGCTGCTTAAAAATACAATCGAATTTCAAAAATAACCAAATTTTGAAATAAATAAAACTTATAAATTTTTTTAAATCATATTTTTGTAAACGAAGGTTTTTTTGTGAGAAAATGGACGTGGGTTCGATTCCCACCTGTTCCAATCTATAAATGATTTATTTGCCAACTTGACGGGTTTTAATTATTTCATATAATTATATATTGATGGCGGGCGTAGCCAAGTGGTAAGGCATTGGATTGTGGCTCCAACATTCGCGGGTTCGATTCCCGTCGTTCGCCTTTATGATTTTTGTAATTAAACAAGCTTTTAATAAAGCACTTCAAAAGCTTGTTTAATTCAAAATATAAGGATATACTAAATAAAATCGAGGACTTTTCTTCGATAATTTTATAAAAATTGAAATATTTCATGACAAGAATTATAATCTCTACGCCCTGCAAGAATTATAATCTCTACAGTTGATTGCAGTCAGCAATGTTGCTGGTTGCGATATATTTTAATTTCAAGAAATAAAGTAAATTCTATCAATGTTCATTGCAATCAAAGATTAGATTGCAATCTTATTGCGNTTCCTGCGTTTGCATTGCAACCAGCGGTCTAATTGCAATCAATAGATTGCATTGCAACCAGCGGGCTTATTGCAATCGAATCTTCGATTGCATTGCAACCAGCGGGCTGATTGCAATCAACCGCAGGGCGATTGCATTGCAAGTTTTCATAGCAATCAATCTTTTGACCTGCTTTAAATTGCAATGTAATTGAATCAGCTTCGCTGAATTGAATGATTTATTATTATTTTATTTTTAGAGTTTGCAACTAATAATGAAGAAGTGAATAAATAAATTCATCCAAATATTCTAGTTCAAACTATTTTTTAACCTATTCAGTTGATAGAAGGAGTTTATCAAGATATGTCAGGACAAACAGGAGAACGACCTTTTTCTGATATTTTAACAAGTATCCGTTACTGGGTTATCCACAGTATTACTATCCCGTCTCTTTTTGTTGCAGGATGGCTTTTTGTAAGTACAGGTCTTGCATATGATGTATTTGGAAGTCCAAGACCAAATGAATATTTTACTGAAGATCGCCAATCAACTCCATTAATCACTGATCGTTTTAATGCGTTAGATCAAGTAAAAGATCTTTCAAAAGTTAATTAAATATTGGATCTTGAATTATGACAACAAAAAAAACGTATACTTATCCTATTTTTACTGTTAGATGGCTTTCAGTTCATGCGTTGGGTGTTCCAACGATCTTTTTCTTAGGTGCCATTACAGCAATGCAATTTATTCAGCGTTAAATTAAAACGTTCTGCCCGGGAGCAACTATGTCAAAACCCAATCCTAACAAGCAAAGTGTTGAATTAAATCGTACAAGTTTATATTGGGGACTTTTACTAATTTTTGTTTTAGCAGTCCTATTTTCAAGCTATATTTTTAACTAAAGGAATTGAAAGTATTCTTTTTTTTTCATAATGTAGTACATTAAGACAAATTTCTATTTGTCTTTTCCCCCTGATATCAAAATCTTTTTTGAATCATTAGCATTTTTTTTAGGAAAAAAATTTATGTCTAATACTGGAACTACAGGACGTGTACCTCTATGGTTAGTTGGTACTCTTGTTGGTACTGCTGCACTTGGTTTACTTGCAATCTTTTTTTATGGAGCGTATTCTGGTTTAGGATCATCGCTTTAATATTTTAATAGCTTCTAACATTTCAAAAAGTTTTCTTTTTGAAATGTTAGAATCTGTTTATTTTTTTTAAATTCATTATAATATAACAAAGCCTCTTTAACTCAATGGTAGAGTATCGGTCTTGTAAACCGAAGGTTACCGGTTCGAGTCCGGTAGGAGGCTCCCCCTATAATTACACCCCCAAACAACTAATAAGCTTTTTATTATGAGTAAAAATAATAACTTTGTTGATCAAGCATTTACAGTAATTGCAGATGTTTTGTTAAAAGTTTTACCTATTTCCAATCGAGAGAAAAGTGCTTTTACCTATTACAGGGAAGGCATGGACGTACAAGAAGAGGGAGAGTACTCAGAGGCCCTATATAATTACTATGAGGCATTAAGACTAGAAGTTGATCCTTATGATAGAAGTTTTATTTATTACAATTTAGCTATTGTATACACACGTATTGGTGATTATGATCGTGCATTAAAATACTATTTTCAAACTTTAGAAATTCAACCTTCTATCCCTCAAGCCCTAAATAATGTTGCTGTTATTTTCCATAGACGTGGAGAACAATCTATTGAAAATGGTGATCTAACAAAAGCAAATATGTTTTTTGATAAAGCAGCTGATTATTGGCGTGAAGCTGTTCGTATTTTACCAAATAAATATATTGCAGCCGAAAATTGGCTGAAAATGACAGGACGAAATGATACGGTATAATTTTTATTGCAACGAAGTTGAATCAACTTCGTTGCAGTTTCAATTCAACTTTGCTGCATTGAGCTTGGAAGGAAAAGACCAAAGTCAGCACCCCTATTATTACTTGGATCTGCCAACGGTTCAATTCCTTCCTAACTTAAAAAAAAGCACCTATGGCAGAGTGGTCGATTGCAGAGTACTCATAATACTCTTTCTTTTAAAGACATCGTTGGTTCAAATCCGACTGGGTGCAAATTTAAATAATAATTTAGGTTCTGAAACATTTTTCAGAACCTAAATTATTATGTATTAAAAAATTGTTGATATAAATGATCAATTTCAAATCGACGTAGATATTTATTTCTAATTAAGAATGTTGCCATAAAATCAATAAATTCAGTAGATTCGTGGAAAAATTCAAATGTTTCTTCTAGAATTTCTAATAAGATTGTTTGATATACAAAATCACGTTGGTTCATTTGAATATCATTTAAATGATTTGTTTTTGTTAAAAAATATGTTTCATTATTATGATAATATTGATCTGGCATTACCCACTCATCATTATCAATCACTTCGTCAGGATTTTTTAAATAGATTCTATACCAATTAGCATAAGCTACATTTGTATAAGTTTCTTCTTTTGTTACTTGAATTTGCCACCAAGATTTGCCAGACCATGATTGGAAATTATAATACTGTGCAAATTCAATTGATTCACTTAATAATTCTTTATTTTCAGATAATTTTCTTAAAAAACTTTGTGTTTTCATATCTAATAATTCAGAATTATTTTGATTACTCGAAAAGTGGAATAATTTTTCACCAGAAAATCTATTTAAATACAAATACCAGTGATCCACAATTTGGTAGATTAAATTGGTTGCTTTAGTTAAATCTTTATTAGCAAAATCTGAATGAAAAGCATGTTGATTTGGTGTATTTAGACCTCTTTTAAAATATAAAAATTCGGCGATTTTTCCGGAATAAAGTGCTATTAATTGGGCTTTTAACTCATGGCGACGTGAAATTTGTAATTGGCCCGTTAAAAAATCATTAGCCACTTTTTGATATCTGACATTTTCATGCTTTGGAAATAATGAACAAGCAATCGGTGTAGTAAATTGCGGTAAAGCTAACTTTACTGATACAAGTCCAGCTTGATAATAAGCTAATCGTGGAATAAATGATTGAGAATTTCTATTAAGAACTAAATTTTGATTCAATTGAGCTAGACTATGTTGTTCAATNACTGTTGATTTAGTACTATCACCAATAATTTTATGAATTGCTAATTCAATGGATTGCATTGTATGTTTGGTACCGCTTAAAATAGCATCAATACTAGATTGGTTCATAATTGTAGCCAAGTCAGCACCACTTAGGCCAAATGTTTTATTACCAATATATTCCCAATATATTTTATTTTCGATACCTAAAATTTGAGCATATAGTTTACAAATTTGAATACGTTTATATTTTTTTGGTAAACCTAATTTCAATACTTTATCAAATCGACCAGGTCGAATAAGAGCCGGATCTAAAACTTCAACACGATTTGTGGCACCAATGATTACAATTTTTTTTGTGGATTGAAGACCATCTAATTCAATAAGTAATTGCATTAATAAGCTCAGTTGATCCGAACTTTGCTGATCTTGTGATTCTGATTCAACTGATGAATTCATTTTTAATGCTTCACGTTCAGTAATTTGATTTGTGATGTAAGTTCCCTGAAAGGGAATAGAATTAGCTAAAGTATGTGTTGTTTGCCAAGAGGTATTGGAAACAATATTAAATAAATTATCAGTTCCAGCGGGGTTTTGAATAATATGAGATCGACGTTTTCCAATACTATCAATTTCGTCAAAAAAGATAATACATGGTGCTAATTGCTTAGCCTTTTCAAATAATTTTTGTAATCTTTGGGCACCTANACTTTCCGTTGTATTAAATGCACCAGCAGGTTGTAAAAAAATAGGAATTTGTGCTTCACCAGCAATTGCCTGTACTAATAACGTTTTTCCGGTTCCAGGTGGTCCAACCAATAAAATACCTTTTGGTAAATTATGCCCTGTATCCATAAATCTTTTGGAATTACGAAGAAACCAAACGATTTCAGATAATTGAGAAAAAATTTGTTCAATACCAGCAATATTTTTAAAGCGAGTTGTTGGTTTGTTAACAATACGATATCTTGAATCTTCTGAAATTAAATCTTCTTTAAAAGATGAATCAAAAATTCCAAGCGATGAAAATAGATCAATTAAATAAGAGACTAATTCACGACCATACGATAATGCAAATTGACGTAATAAATTAATCACAAAAATAGCAAATACGTATTGACTAACTACTAACCATGAACTTAAATGTAAAGGTTCCCAATTTTCTCGTTTTGTAAAAGAATTTAATTGGGTTGAATTTGATAAATTTGAAAGATTACTTTGAATCCAATTTGTTTCGGAATTCACAAATTTATATTGATTTGTTCTTTTTAAATAAGTAACAGTTGCATAATTTTGTCGAATAATTGAAGATGAAATTGCTGCTTCAGTTAATGGATAATCATGGGTAATTAATTTTGTTCGTAAGTTTTCATTCCCATTTAACCAATTTAAAAATTTTGTTGGATTTTGATAATCTAACACATCATAAAATTGACTAAATTCAAGATTTTTTAAAAAGGCTAATTGACGAATCGGAAATGACTGAATATATGGAAGTTGGTTAGACTTATTTAAATTTTGATTTATTAACCAAGAATGCCACTCTGGGGATTTTAAAAAAGGAACTACAAATTCATAACTGTAAGAAATTGATGGATCAAGTGTTTCTTTTTCGGCTGTAAGTTCTTGTCTTTTCAACAATTGTCTATAAAATTTATCTGTTTGTGTATTTTGAAAACTATAAGTATTCAGTTCTTTATTTGACTGTTGTGTTGTGATTTCTGATAGTGTATTGCCAAAATATTTTGTTTGTTGAATTTGACGTGGATCAATCTGGCTAAAAATCTCCTGTAAATTTCGACGAACTTTGAACCAATTTGTAGAATTGTAAACCGAAGGTACCCCTTTTTCCATAATTACTGGACCTGAGTATTGGGTAGTCGAGTCATTACCTTCAAATTTTGCAGAATAATATTTTAAATTAAGGCGAATAGGATTTGGTTTAAAGTCTGAATACTCAGTAGGGTAAACAAAATGTGAACCAAAATAAATTTTTAATTTATCTGCTACGTCAGACTCTCCAAAAAATTGCAAGTTCGGAAATTTTGAAGAATAAAAATTTTGACGATTTAATGCTAATAAATCGTTCAATTTTAAATCTGGATAATTAAACCCAGACATTAATCGGCCAATAAAGATTGATGAAATTGTTGAATTCTCAGAATTTTCAGTCGATCGATTCGAATTTGGGTTATTTTGAATTAACTCTAATATTTGATTAGCGGCAATTGAATTATATTTATTTGGTAATAGTTGATTTGATTGGCTAGATTTTGTTGAGTCTAAAGAAAATACACTTTTAGGCCAAACATAACCTTTACTATAAAATAAATCCTGTAATTGTAAATTAAAAAAATTTAATTGATTTTGTAAATTAAATTGTTTTTCAAAAACAAAAGAATTTGGAAGCTTTTGAACTGTTCCATGGTTCATTTGGTTTAAAGTTCCATTCGGTTGGATACCAATCAATTGATTCGCATTATCAGATTGTGATTGAATAGAAATAACTGGAAAAGATGTTTCTGTTTTTGGCCAATCATTTTTGCTGAATAAATTCACTGGTGTTTTTATTAAAGTATTCAGATTATTGCAACCAGCGGGCTGATTGGAATGATGAATCTGACTCAGTTTTCTCGGGAATTCATCAACTTGGTAATATTTATTTTGTAATTTAGGTAAAATTTTGAACGGTTGAAAAGTTGTATTATTTAAAAAATAACAAAAATAAAACGGTGAATCTATATTATCACGGGCAACAAAAAGTAACGGTCGATAATTTGAATTATTTTGATAACTAGATCCTGCTAAATAATTTTTTTTATATGATGTCCAATTTTTTAAAAAATCAAAAGTAATAAAATCACCCCAATAATCAATTTTCTTGATTGTCTGCTCATAAAATTTTTTATCATATTGAGAAATTTTATTCAATTGTTTTTGCGTTAAATTTTCTTCAAATTTGAATGAATTTTCTGAAATTGGTAAATAATATGTCTTTTGAAATGTTTCCCAAGAAATAGTATTTGAACCTAATAAGGTTCCCGGTAAATTCTTTTCCAATAATGATAATACTTTTTTATAGTTTGAATTATCTAAAAATTGATATGAAAATGTAATAGGAAAGACTAAAGCTAAAAATAAAATCCATTTATTATTTGTAAATTCAAGTATATATTGTCGAAATGATGTTTCAATTATCGAACAAATAATTTGAAATTTAAGAAAAAAGATTTGTATTTTTTTAAAATATAAATTTTGATTGAAATGAAGCATTTTTCTTTAAGCAATGAGAGTTTGAAATCTGGATCTGATCAACATACACAGAATTGATTAAAATCTGCTTAAAAACTAAATATTACAAGTTTTAAACAAAAGTTCATCAGATTCGCAAAAAATTGCGAATCTGAAAAAGTAACTATCAAATATTCAACAAAGTGAACTGTAGTTTTGGCTAAACTAAATAACAAATGAGTTTAAAATTCCTACAGTAAAAACTAAAAGGAACCATAGACCAACACCTGAAAAAATTGTTCCTTTATTTTCTGTCCAACCATTTGGTGAAGCGAATGTTACTGGTACTCCAATAACTAAAAGGAATGATGTTGCAACTAAAGCAAAAAGGCTTAATTGAAAAACTAAAAGCATAACAAAAATCTCCGATGTTAAGAATAAATGAAAGAATAAGTATTATTCAAGTAAAAAACGAATTTTTTTTTTATTTACCTGTTAATATATTACCATAGTTTTATTTTCATTTTTTGAAAATTTGAGCATTTTCAAAAGGAATGTTATAATATAAATGGGTTCGTAGCTCAGTGGTAGAGCACTCGACTTTTAATCGACTGGTCATGGGTTCAAATCCCATCGGACCCATTTTACTTATTTATACAACATAATATTATATTATTACTAGAAAAACCTAACATTATGCAATTAGATAGTAATATAAATGGATGTTTTTGACTTCTTTTATCTTTAAGCATATAAATGTATTTTATGAGGGTTTGAACAAGCTTATAATCGATTTGGTGTTGTTTTAACTCTAATAAACTAGTCAAAATTATTTGTTTTTGAATATGATAAGGATATTTATAAAATTGGCTTTGGTTGTGAATTATTAGTTGTTTTTTTTTGCCCAAAAAATAACTATTCTTAAATGTTTTCAAAGTTAATTTTTGAAGAAATATTCCTTCCGAATCGATATTCTGAATAAAACGTGACAAAGCTAAATCCACATTTTGATTCAAATAAAATCTCAAATAAGGTAAGAGTTCAAATCTAATTCGATTTCGGCGGTATTTTAATTGAAAATTTGTTTTATCGGTCCAGATTGGTAAATCCAGCGATGTATATAACCTATACAGCTCAAATCGATTAAAAATAAATAACGGTCTCCAAATCAATGACCAAAATTGATTGAACTTAACTGTGTTATTATAATCAAGCTTTTGGCTTGCATTGCAATGCAAGCCAAAGGCTTGATTTGCTGCATTCATTTGCGTGTGACTTAAAATATTATGTTGGGAAAAAGAGCTTTTTTTTTCAGTAAAACAGATGAATTTACGAAAATAATTGATTCTTTCGTTTTTTAAAGTAGTTAAACCAAAAAAACCTGTTCCTCGACAAAGATTCAAAAATAAACTTTCAATTTGATCAGTATTTGTATGTCCAACAATCAAAAATTCTGATGAACTAAAACACGATAATCGGTTTAACGCAGTATATCGCCAATTTCTCGAAGAATTTTCACTCAATAATGATGAAAAAGGCGAAATAACAATTAAGCTAACGTGATTGGCAAAATGTAGGCGAGTAAGGTGAGTAATTAGTTGAATTGATTCAATTTGCCATAAATGGTTACAATAAATATTGAGTAGATTCAAATGATATTGGTTTTTGATGATTAAAAAGAATAAAAATAGTACTGTAGAATCTTGCCCACCAGAATTCGATAATATTAAGGTTTTGTTAGAAGGTAATAAAAAATGAATTCGAAATTGTTTTGAAAAAAAAACAAAGATATTAGTCAAAATATATTATAAAAAGTGATATAAAAAAAGAAATGCCAAGAACCAGACTTGAACTGGTGACACGAGGATTTTCAGTCCACTGCTCTACCAACTGAGCTATCTCGGCACACAATGTATATATTATATATAATTTAAATTTTTGTCAAGTTTTTAGTTTTTATGAGTTCACAAAAAATGATTTTCTCTTATTTAGGTATTTTGTTTTATTTTTTTATAATTATATTTCCCTGTTATTTCCTAATCTCTCCCGTTTATTGGTCCTCATTTGTTGAAAATCCAAAATATTATCTATTGACGTTTATTTTATTTTTGCTACCAATTCCTTTTTTGCTAAAAAATCCAAGACTTAATAATCCTTTTTTTTGCTTACCTTTTAGTTGTAGTTTTATAGTAGCTAGTATCAGTTTGAACTTTACTGTTTTTTTGAAAAATTATTTATTATTCATTGGTTTAATAGCAACGTTATTTGGTTTATTTCGAACAAAACGTCCTTTTATTCTATTAGAAATTCAACTTTATTTAACATCTTTTTTTATCGATTTTTTTGAAGTAAAAACTTTTTGGCGAACTCTAATGATTGTAACCTGTTATAATTTTATTCCGTTTTCATTTCTTATTTCGTTGCAATAAAGTTGAACGAGCTTCTAACGGGTGCGTTGTCATTTGCAGGTTAAATAAAAATAATACTAAAGATG
>JGI26079J46598_1000392_pt1 | contig 17918 bp, 16 predicted proteins | sample SaaInl59LU_5_DNA_FD_46598 | JGI IMG/M metagenome (IMG submission 46598) | reverse complement strand
TCAGAAACTTCGATGATCTCAATACTAGACAACCCAGTAAGCTCATCCATTTGCTCTCTAACAGTAACTCCATCTTCTATATCAATAAATCTAACTTTTCCTGAAGCTTCTGCAACAATAGGTCTTGTATAAGGATCCCATGATGCAACTTTTATTCCAGCCTCTAGATCAGATTGATCTTTTACTTCCAATGTCGCTCCATAAGGAACTTTGTATTGTTCAGTNATTTTTCCACTTGGCTCAGTAATTGTTGCCATAGCATTTCTAGANACAACAACCTCTAATTTGTCTTTATTTGTAACTGTTTTCATATCATCTGAGAAAGTTACAACACCAAGATTCTTATTATAAATTGCNTTATCTTCAGATGAGCTTGANGCAGCTCCACCAATATGGAATGTACGCATAGTTAGCTGAGTTCCTGGCTCTCCAATAGATTGAGCTGCNACAACACCTACAGCCTCTCCTCTATGAACCAGATGACCTCTAGCAAGGTCTCTTCCATAACATTTTGAGCAAACACCTATAGAAGCCTCACAAGTCATTGGAGATCTTACTTTTAATGTAGCAAGATTTAATGAATCAATACTATCAACAGCATCTTCATCAAGCATGGTGTCTTTTTCAAATAAAACATTACCATCATTATCAAGGATAGGTTCAGCAATAACTCTTCCAAGNATTCTATCGGTTAATGCTTGTATTATTTCACCACCATCGATAATAGAGGTTACTGTGATAGATTCNTCAGTACCGCAGTCTTCAATATTAATTACTGAATCCATTGAAACATCACAAAGTCTTCTTGTTAAATAACCTGAATTAGCAGTTTTTAAAGCTGTATCTGCAAGCCCTTTTCTGGCTCCATGGGTAGAAATAAAATACTGTAATACTGAAAGGCCTTCTCTAAAGTTAGCTGTGATTGGTGTTTCAATAATTGACCCATCAGGCTTGGACATTAAGCCCCTCATTCCTGAAAGCTGTCTAATCTGTGCTGGAGATCCTCTAGCACCGGAATCAGCATATATATATACAGAGTTAAATGATGATTGCTCAACATCTTTTCCATCAGGTGTTTTAGCAGTTTCAGTACTTATTTTTTCCATCATAGCTTTTGCTACTTGCTCGTTAGCTCTCGACCAAATATCGATAACTTTGTTGTACCTTTCTCCTCTTGTAACAAGACCTGAATCAAACTGTTTTTCAATAGCCTTAACTTCTTTTTCAGAGTCATCAATAATTTTTGCTTTTTGCTCAGGAATAACAAAATCATTTACACCAATAGATGAGCCTGATCTAGTTGAAAAGTCAAAACCTAGATACATTAATTGGTCAGCAAAAATAACTGTTTCTTTAAGTCCTGCTTTTCTGTATGAAATATCTACTAATTTTGATACTAGTTTTTTATTTAATACTTTATTTATGTTTTCAAAACCAACTGCATTTGGAGTAATTCTCCATATNAAGACTCTACCTACAGTAGTTTCATGAATCTGTCTCTCGCCATCTTTATCAGTAATTCTTACTTTNATAGCAGCGTGAATATTTANCGTTTCTGTCTCATAAGCCCTTAATACTTCATCGGGGTCACTGAATACTCTTCCTGCTCCGTTTGCGCTGGCATTGTCTCTAGTCATGTAATACAAACCTAGAACAATATCTTGCGTTGGGTTAATTATTGGTGAGCCATCAGCAGGTGATAAAATATTGTTTGTAGACATCATAAGTGCCCTTGCTTCGAGTTGCGCCTCTAAAGTCAAAGGAACGTGCACAGCCATTTGATCTCCATCAAAGTCAGCATTAAATGCAACACATACCAAAGGATGAAGCTGGATAGCTTTTCCTTCAATTAATTTTGGTTCAAAAGCCTGCAGGCCTAATCTATGAAGAGTAGGAGCTCTGTTTAACATAACAGGATGTTCTCTAATAACATCCTCAAGAACTTCCCATACCTCTGGCGTTTCCCTTTCTACAAGTTTTTTTGCAGCTTTAATGGTAGTCGCTAATTCTCTTTGTTCTAACTTTCCATACACAAATGGTTTAAATAGCTCTAAAGCCATTTTTTTTGGCAATCCGCATTGATGTAATTTTAAAGTTGGACCTGAAACAATTACCGATCTTCCAGAATAATCGACCCTCTTTCCTAAAAGGTTCTGTCTAAATCTTCCGCCTTTACCTTTAATCATATCTGCAAGAGATTTAAGAGGTCGTTTATTGGTTCCAGTAATAACTCTTCCTCTTCTTCCATTATCTAGGAGGGCATCAACTGATTCTTGAAGCATTCTTTTTTCATTTCTTACAATGATTTCAGGTGCATTAAGCTCTAAAAGTCTTTTTAATCTATTATTTCTATTTATAACTCTTCTATATAAATCATTTAGGTCTGAAGTGGCAAAACGCCCACCCTCAAGCGGCACTAGAGGTCTTAAGTCTGGCGGTAATACAGGCAATACATTCATTACCATCCACTCAGGTCTATTTCCTGACTCGTTAAATGCTTCTAATAATTTTAATCTTTTAGATAGCTTTTTAAGCTTAGTTTCTGAGTTAGTTTGAGGTATCTCTTCTCTTATGATTCTAATCTCTTCATTAATATCAAGCTCTTCAAGAAGGATTTGAACAGACTCTGCTCCCATACCTGCCTGAAACTCATCACCAAATTCTTCATATTTTTCAACCCATTCTTCTTCAGTTAAGATTTCTCCTTTTTCAAGGGGTGTTAATCCTGGGTCAGTAACAATATAGCTTTCGAAATATAAAACTCTTTCAATCTCTCTTAATGTTGTATTTAAAAGTAAGCCGATTCTTGATGGGAGTGATTTTAAGAACCATATGTGTGCCACTGGCGCAGCTAAATCTATATGTCCCATTCTTTCTCTTCTAACTTTCGCTAAAGTGACTTCTACTCCACACTTTTCACAAACAACACCTCTGTGCTTCATTCTTTTATATTTACCACAAATACATTCATAATCTTTTATTGGACCAAATATTTTAGAACAAAATAACCCATCTCTTTCTGGTTTGAAAGTTCTATAGTTTATTGTTTCTGGTTTCTTTACTTCACCAAAGGACCAAGATTTGATTACTTGTGGAGAAGCTAGTCCTGCAGAAATGGTAGTAAAATCATCCTGCCCTGTTTTTAAAGAATTTAATAAGTCTCTCAATTTAATCTCCTAGTTTTCTGAATCTAATTCGAGGTTAATTCCAAGTGATTTAATTTCTTTACTAAGAACATTAAATGACTCAGGGATATTTGCTTCCATTTCATAACTTCCATCAACAATATTTTTATACATTTTAGTTCTACCAGATACATCATCTGACTTAACAGTTAGCATTTCTTGCAGAGTATAGGATGCTCCATAGGCCTCTAGCGCCCAGACTTCCATCTCTCCAAATCTTTGACCACCAAATTGCGCTTTACCACCCAATGGTTGCTGAGTTACCAAGCTGTATGAGCCTGTTGATCTAGCATGCATTTTGTCATCAACTAAATGATTTAGCTTAATAATATACATATAACCAACAGTTACCGGTCTATCAAATTTAGAGCCTGTTCTTCCGTCATATAATGTAAATTGACCTGATTCAGGAAGATCAGCAAGTTTAAGAAGATCTTTAACCTCACTCTCTTTTGCACCATCAAAACTGGAGTAGCTATAGGCAATCCATCTTTAAGGTTATGCGCTAGCTCCATGATCTCAGTATTATTAAACGAGTTAATATCTTCTTTATTAGCAGCGTTAGTATTATAGAGTTTGTCTAAGTATGTTTTAAGTTCTGCTGGTTTGGCATTTTCTTTAAGCATTAAATCAATCTTCTGCCCAATACCTTTAGCAGCACAACCCATATGAGTTTCAAGAATCTGCCCAACATTCATCCTAGATGGAACACCTAAAGGATTAAGAACTATATCTACCGGATGTCCATCTTTGTCATATGGCATATCTTCAACAGGCATTATTTCTGAAATAACACCCTTGTTTCCATGACGCCCTGCCATTTTGTCACCAGGCTGAATTCTTCGTTTAATAGCTAAATAAACTTTAACAATTTTTATAACACCAGGAGCCAAATCATGGCCTCTAATTATTTTTGCTTTTTTCTCTTCAAATCTAGCTTTAATATCCTTAGCATATGATTTATAAGATTTTTCAGTATCCTCAATTACATCATTGATGGTATCTGTATCAGTTCTAATTGAAAAAAGATCATTAAGATCTAGCTCTTCTAACTTTTCAAGAGAAAGTGTCTCACCTTTTTTGATACCGTTACCTTTAATAGCTTTCTTGCCCTTAAGAAGGTCACATAACCTAGTTTTAGTAGCCTGTTCAACAACAAAAGCTTCATCATCTGCATCTTTTTTAGATTTATCTAAATGATCTTGTTCTATGGCTTGGGTTCTTTCATCTTTTTCAACGCCATCTCTAGTAAATACCTCTACATTGATTACAGTACCTTTTGCACTAGACCTTTGATGTATCTTTAACATCAGAAGCTTTTTCACCAAAAATAGCTCTTAGCAATTTTTCTTCAGGAGATAATTGAGTCTCACCTTTAGGTGTTATCTTACCAACTAAAATATCACCAGGCTCTACCTCGGCACCCACATAAACAATACCGCAATCATCTAGCTTATTTAGAGACCCTTCTCCAACATTAGGAATATCTGCAGTTATTTCTTCTGAGCCAAGCTTTGTATCTCTAGCCACACAAACAATTTCTTGAATATGGATAGATGTAAATCTGTCCTCTCTAGCAACTTTCTCAGAAATTAGAATTGAATCTTCGAAGTTATAACCATTCCATGGCATAAATGCTATTCGTATATTTTGGCCTAATGCTAGCTCTCCATTGTCTACTGAAGGTCCATCAGCAAGAACATCACCTGATTTTACTACATCACCGACTCTAACAATTGGTCTTTGATTAATACATGTATTTTGATTAGATCTTGTGTATTTAACTAGGTTGTAAACATCAGATGCTGATTTAGATTTTTTATCTGTAACTCTAACAACAATTCTTGACGCATCTACATTCTCAACAACACCAGAATTTTTAGCAACGATACAGACTCCTGAATCTCTAGCTACAACTGATTCAAGCCCAGTTCCAACCAAAGGCTTTTCAGCTCTAAGAACTGGTACAGCTTGTCGCTGCATATTAGATCCCATTAAGGCCCTGTTAGCATCATCATGCTCTAAGAAAGGAATTAAGGATGCTGCAATTGATACAACCTGCTGAGGCGATACATCCATTAGTCGACTCTATCAGATGACATCAACTCAAACTCGCTAGCGTGTCTAACAGCAACAAGATCATCAACAAATTTGTTATTTTTATCTAAAGTAACGTTAGCCTGAGCAATGACGTGTTCTGCTTCATCAATAGCAGATAAATACGTAATTTCATCCGTAACTGTTCCATTTATAACTTTTCTATATGGAGTTTCAATAAACCCGTATTGATTAGTCCTTGAATAGGATGCAAAAGAATTGATTAGACCAATATTTGGTCCTTCTGGAGTCTCAATTGGGCAAACTCTACCATAATGAGTAGGGTGCACATCTCTGACCTCAAAGCCTGCTCTTTCTCTAGTAAGACCGCCAGGGCCCAAAGCAGATACTCTTCTTTTGTGAGTGATTTCAGATAATGGATTGTTTTGATCCATAAACTGTGACAATTGGCTAGAGCCAAAAAATTCTTTAATAGCTGCTGTAACAGGCTTTGCATTTATTAGATCTTGTGGACCTAGCTCATCTGCTTCAGCCATACTCAATCTTTCTCTTACAGCTCTTTCAACTCTTATCAAACCAACTCTAAACTGGTTCGCAGTCATTTCACCAACAGATCTAACTCTTCTATTACCAAGATGGTCGATATCATCAACAATGTCATGTCCATCACGAATATTTACAATACCCTTCATTACTTCAATAATGTCTTCTTTGTCTAAAATATTGTCATTTTCTTTTTTAGAGTCTAGCTTTAAACGTCTATTGAACTTCATTCTTCCAACTTCAGATAAGTCATATCTTTCTTCATTGAAGAATAAGTTATTAAATAAAGTTTCTGCTGAATCTTTGGTTGGTGGCTCTCCAGGTCTCATCATTCTGTAGATTTCTACAAGAGCTTCGAGCCTATTTGATGTTGGGTCTGCTCTGAGTGTATTAGAAATATATGGTCCCTTATCAAGCTCATTTATAAATAAACATGTTATTTCTGATACATTATTTTCTTTCAGTGCTTCTAAAACTTCGTTATCTATTTCAGTATTAGCTGAATATAGAACTTCACCAGTTTCTTTATTAAAAATATCTTTCGATAGAACTTTTCCAATTAAAAATTCTTCTGCAAGCGTAATTTCACTTACATTGGCATTTGAAAGTTCTTTAATGTGTCTTGCAGTAATTCTTTTTCCTGCTTCGACGTAAACTTTACTTTTAACTTTAATATCAACAGGAAGAGTTTCACCTCTTAACCTTTCAGGAATAAGGGCAAGCTTTACTGAGTCTTTTTCTAAAGAAAAAACATCTTCGTCATAAAACTCTGAAAGAATTTCTTCTGTACCCATGTCTAATGCTCTAAGCATTATAGTTGCAGGTATTTTTCTTCTTCTATCAATTCTGCTGAATAAAATGTCTTTAGGGTCGAATTCAAAATCTAACCATGAACCTCTGTAAGGAATGATTCTAGCTGAATACAAAACCTTTCCTGAAGAATGAGTTTTTCCTTTGTCATGATCATAAAATACACCGGGAGATCTATGCAATTGAGCAACTACAACTCTTTCAGTTCCATTAACAACGAATGAAGCATCAGAAGTCATTAATGGGACCTCGCCCATAAATACTTCTCCTTCTTTTATGTCTTTAACTTCTTTAAAGTTAGTTTCTCTATCATAGAGAACGAGCTTTACTTTTATCCTAAGTGGGGCTGAATATGATAATCCTTGAACTAAACATTCCTGAACATCATATGTATTTTTACCCAATTCATAAGAAACATATTCAAGGGCAGCATTTCCTGAAACACTTTTGATTGGAAATAGAGACTGAAATACGTCTTCAAGTCCCTGTTTTTTCCTTGCATCAGGTGCCACATCAGCTTGCAAAAATTCAGAATAAGATTTTGTTTGAGTTTCAATAAGATTAGGAAGATCCATAACCTTGGTGAAAGTACCAAAGTTTTTTCTTATTCTTTTCTTTTCTGTATAGCTGTATGACATAAATGCGCCCTTTTATTTATTTTTTATATGTTTAATGGTTTATTTAAGTTCTGCAGTTGCTCCAGCTTCAGTAAGCTGTTTTAACATTGCTTCTGCATCATCTTTACTAGCACCTTCTTTAACTGTACTTGGTGCTCCATCTACCATATCTTTCGCTTCTTTTAATCCTAGTCCTGTTATTGCTCTTACAGCTTTAATAACTTGTACTTTCTGATCGCCTGCTGCATTTAATACAACATCAAAAGCATCTTTCTCTTCAGCTGCTTCAGCGTCTCCGCCTGCTGCTGCTGCTGGTGCTGCTGCAACTGCTGCTGCGGCTGTAACACCAAATTTTTCTTCAATATCTGAAATAAGATCTACAAGATCCATTACTGACATTTCTTCTATAGCTTTTAAAATATCCTCTTTACTAGTTGCCATTCTAATTCTCCTTATAATTTAGGCTGATGCCTGTTTTTTGTCTTGAACTGCTGATAAAACTCTAGCTAATTTACTCGGCACTTCATTTAATAAAGTAGCGAATTTACTAACTGGAGCTTGCAACACATTTGCTATAAGGCCATAAGCCTCATCTTTAGATGGAAGGCTAGCAAGTATATCTATTTGGCCTCCATCAAGTAACTGCCCTTCAACCACCAAAGCTTTGATTTCTAAGTTATCAAAGTTCTTTGCATATGTTTTAAGCAATTTAGCTGCTGCACCTGGCTCTTCAAAAGAAAAAGCAAATAAAGATGGTCCAACAAGCACTTCATCTGAACAACCAAAGTCAGTTCCCTCAAATGCTAATTTAGCAAGCGAGTTCTTGATTATTTGAATATGTATACCAGACTGAGTAGCCTTTTGCCTCACCTCAGATAACTCGGTAACTTTTAAGCCCCTTGCATCTGAAATAACTAAAGACGATGCATTAGATGCAACTTCCTTAACTTCACCAACTATTCTTTCTTTTTCACTTTTTGATAACGCCACAGCAATTCTCCTGTTTAAGCCTTTCGGCCATTCGGCGACAAATTGCAAAATTACAATTTGAACACCACCTACGTAGGAAATTAAGTCTTACGACACCTACGGTCTTTGACGGCTGCGTAAACGCAACTATCTAGCTATATAATTTCTTATAAAGCTAAAATTTATACCAGCTCTGATGAGTTAATTTTTATACCAGGTCCCATAGTGCTACTTAAAGCAATATTACCTATATAAATGCCCTTTGCAGATGCAGGTTTTAATTTTTTTAATTCTTCTAATAAAGCAACTGCATTGGATTGTATCTTCTCTAAATCAAAAGAAACCTTACCAATACTTCCATGAATAATTCCATTTTTGTCTGTTCTAAATCTAACTTGTCCAGCTTTAACATTATTAATAGCAGTAGCAACGTCATCTGAAACTGTTCCAGTTTTAGGGTTAGGCATCAAACCTTTAGGTCCTAGTACTTGTCCAAGTTTTCCAACAACTTTCATAGCTGCATTTGTAGAAATAACAACATCAACTGAGATTTCTTCTTTTGAGAATTTTTCAGCAAGGTCTTCCATTCCAATATGTTCAGCACCAGCAGCTTTAGCGGCATCGGCTTGATCACCATCTGCAAAAACAGCAACAGTAACTTGTTTTCCAAGACTGTTAGGTAACGTAACTGCTCCTCTTACATTTTGATCAGACTTATTAGGATCTACTCCAAGTCTAATCGCTATATCAACAGATTCTTCAAATTTACTAGATTTAACCGATTGTAAAATCTCAAGAGCATCTGCCATTGAATATGTCATTTCAGGATCAACTTTTTCAAGAATAATTTTTTGTTTGTTAGTTACTTTGCTCATAGATCTACCTCGACTCCCATGCTTCTTGCTGTACCAGCAATAATTAGAACTGCAGCATCAATATCATTTGAATTAAGGTCTGGTTCTTTTTGTTTAGCTATATCTTCTAACTGTGCTCTTGTTAATTTACCAACCTTTTCTCTGTTAGGCTCTCCACTTCCCTTGGCAATACCAAGAATCTTTCTTATTAAAACTGCAGCTGGAGGTGTCTTAACAACAAATGTAAAAGACTTATCCTCGTAGACAGTGATTACAACTGGAAGAGGCATACCTTTTTCAGCACTCTGAGTTTCTGCATTAAATGCATTACAGAAATCCATTATATTTACTCCAACTTGACCTAAAGCTGGTCCAACAGGAGGACTGGGGTTAGCACCGCCAGCAGGAATCTGTAATTTTAGAATATTTGCTACTTTTTTTGCCATTATGTTTTCTCTATTTGAATGAATTCAAGGTCAACAGGTGTTGCTCTTCCAAGTATCTGGACTGCAACTTTTACCATATTTCTCTCATAATCTACATTTTCTACAACGCCATTAAAGTCATTGAAAGGTCCATCACAGACTCTTACTACCTCGCCAGGCTCATAGATTGTTTTTGGAGCAGGCGCATCTTCACCGACCTCAATTCTATTAATAATACTATTAACATCATCTTCTGAAATTGGTAATGGTCTATCTTTGGTACCACCAACAAAGCCTGAAACTCTAGGAGTTGATTGGACCAACTGCCATGAATCATCCTCAAGCAACATCTCAATTAATATATAACCGGGGAAAAACTTTCTTTCAGTAGTTTTCTTTGTTCCGCCTTTTAATTCGACGATTTGCTCAGTAGGTATTAAAATTTCACCGAACTTTTCAGATAGCCCGTTAAGCTCAATTTTTTCTTCTAAAGCAATTTTTACTTTTTGCTCATACCCTGAATAGGCTTGTATTACATACCAGTCCATATATTTAACCTAATACCAATTTTGTTAAAAACGTTAATAATGATTCTAGGCCCCAAAAAAATAGACAAAGAACAACAATTGCACTGAATACTACTAAAAATGTCTGAGTTGTTTCTAACCTAGTTGGCCAAACAACCTTTCTTATTTCTGTTCTTGACTCTCGCATCAACTTGATTGCATTAGATCCAAAACTGGTAATAGATAAAATTCCAAGACCAACAATAAATAAAAATACAACGCCTAATACTCTATATAAAAAAGCTACTTCTACAAAATAACTATTTCCAACAACGGCTGCTGCAAATACGGAAAGAGCAATAAACCACTTAAGTTTATCTACTGATTTCGAAGCTACTACTTTAGTCATATATTTCCTATTTAGGCTGCCATATTAATTTGGCAGGCCAGGAGGGTCTCGAACCCACAACCCCCGGTTTTGGAGACCGGTACTCTACCAATTGAGCTACTGGCCTAAAACACATTTTCATATTCTTCAGAGACAAGTAAGCCGAGACACAAAGGCCTCGGCTAATAAGTCAATTTTTACTCAATAATTTTTGATACTACGCCAGCACCAACAGTTCTGCCACCTTCTCTAATTGCAAATTTAAGACCTTCGTCCATAGCAATAGGAGCAATAAGCTCAATATTCATTTTAATATTGTCGCCCGGCATAACCATTTCAACTCCACTTGGAAGTTCACATGCACCTGTGACATCAGTTGTTCTAAAGTAGAACTGAGGTCTATAGTTATTCATGAATGGTGTGTGTCTTCCACCTTCATCTTTACTTAGTACGTAAATTTCAGCTTCGAATTTTGTATGAGGAGAAATAGCACCTGGCTTAGATAAAACCTGGCCTCTTTCTACAGCTTCTCTTTCGACACCTCTTAATAGAACTCCACAGTTTTCACCTGCTCTTCCTTCGTCAAGAGATTTTCTGAACATCTCAACACCTGTACAAGTAGTCGTAGTTGTATCTTTAATACCAATGATTTCAAGAGGATCACCAGTATTAACAATACCAGTCTCGATTCTTCCTGTTACAACAGTTCCTCTTCCTGAAATTGTGAATACATCTTCAATAGGCATTAGGAAAGCACCATCTACTGGTCTTTCAGGCTCTGGTACGTAACTGTCTAGAGTTTCGATAAGCTTTGTTACTGAAGGGACGCCGATTTCAGAAGTATCACCTTCTAATGCTTTTAATGCACTACCAACGATGATTGGAGTATCATCACCAGGGAAATCATATTCATTTAATAGTTCTCTTATTTCCATTTCAACAAGCTCTATCATTTCTGGATCATCATTTTGATCTGCTTTATTCATATATACAACGATATATGGAACTCCAACCTGTCTACATAAAAGGATGTGTTCTCTTGTTTGTGGCATAGGACCGTCAGCAGCACTTACTACTAATATAGCGCCATCCATTTGAGCAGCACCAGTAATCATATTTTTAACATAATCTGCGTGACCTGGGCAATCTACGTGAGCGTAGTGACGTGCAGTTGAAACATACTCAACATGAGAAGTAGCAATAGTAATTCCTCTTTCTCTTTCTTCTGGAGCGTTATCAATATTTGCAAAGTCAACAGCTTCTCCACCGAAAACTTCAGCAGCTACTTTAGTTAGCGCAGCTGTAAGTGTAGTTTTTCCATGATCAACGTGACCAACTGTCCCAACATTAACGTGGGGTAGCGTTCTTTCGAATTTTTCTCTTGCCATCTTTATATGCCTCTCTGAAATAATTATTTTATTAAAATGGAGCTCATAACCGGACTTGAACCGGTGACCTCTTACTTACCAAGCAAGTGCTCTACCACTGAGCTATATGAGCCCGTATATGTAGCATCCTATTTTAAGGTGGCGTATTATCCCTCTAAAAAGTATTAAACTCAACCTTTTTTCGAGATAAATATTAGATTATTTTTTGGTGCAATTTCTGAAGAAATTAGCATGGTGGAGAGGGTAGGATTCGAACCTACGTAGCCGAAGCGGCAGATTTACAGTCTGCTGGTATTAACCACTCACCCACCTCTCCATTTCAAGGTAGCTATTTTTGTTCTAGAATGAGTTTAAGTCAACTAGTTTATGAAATTGAATACACTTAATAAAAATAAAATTCTTAAAAATATTGATGTGGATAGGATAAATATTGCTATATACAACACTATAGGTTCAACAAATGATAAATGTAAAACTCTCAAACAAAGCAATGATTTTAATATTGTTTTAGCAGAAGAACAGACGAAGGGAAAAGGAAGAATGGGTAAAGAATGGTCTAGCCCACTAGGAAATATTTATATGTCGATTGCTTTTTCTGGGTCAAAGTCTAATGAGCCTTTAAGTTTAATTTCAGGATTGATTTGCCAGGAAGCAATAAATAAAGTGATTGGTGAAGATTCTATTGGCCTTAAGTGGCCTAATGATATTATTTTGAATAAAAAAAAGGTTGGGGGAATATTGATAGAAAAAGAGGTTTTAGGCTCTGATGTAACTAATATAGTGGGGATAGGATTAAATCTAAAACTTGTTAAAAAGGAATCTTGGTGGGGTGACCTCTCAGAATATCAACATATAGATAGAAATGAGCTTATTAATACTATTTTAAGAAAATTTATTTCCTACTGCGATAAAGGAATAGATAACTGGAAAGAGAAATGGGAAACTTCATGCATGCATCTGAATTCAAATATTAAAATTCAAAGTAACAACATTAAAATAAATGAAGGGATGTGTATTGGCATTACTAATAGAGGTGCCCTAAGAATTAGTTCAAACAAGGATGGTAAAATTTGTGAATATGAGTATGGTGATATATCAATAAAAGGAGTTTATTAGTTAAATGAAACATTATATTAATGGATTGAATCTTTTAGAAGATTATATACAAGACAACAATAAGATCTTATTTGGTGCTGGATGCTTTTGGGGTGTTGAAAGAAAGTTTTGGGATATTCCTGGAGTGAATATAACAACTGTTGGTTATGCTGGTGGGGACACTGATAATCCGACATATGAAGATGTTTGTTACAAGAATACTAATCATGCAGAGGTTGTTGAGGTTGTTTATGACGTTAACAAAATTTCTCTTAAAGAGTTATTAAAAGTTTTTTGGGAATGTCACGATCCAACTCAAGGGATGAGACAAGGGAACGATAAAGGAACACAGTACAGATCAGTTATATATTGTTCATCTAATGAAGATCTTGAAATTAGCCTAAAAAGCAAAATACAGTATCAAGAAACTCTCCAAGCAAATGGTTATGGTGATATAACAACCGAAATAGTTCTAAGTCCTAAATATTTTCTTGCTGAAGAATATCATCAACAGTATCTTGCAAAAAATCCAAACGGCTATTGTGGTCTTGGTGGAACAAATTGTTCTTTCCCAAACGATTAATTTGTATATAATGTTTTTTTTTGCCGGTATAGCTCAGTTGGTAGAGCAACTGATTTGTAATCAGTAGGTCCCGAGTTCGACTCTTGGTGCCGGCACCATATTCTTAATTTCTATAAGTATTTGGCTTATCAAGGTTTTTTGTATAGCGATCTCTTAATCTAGTTGATCTGGTAGTAAGATCTATATCGATACCATTTATAAATACTTTCTCAGGCATGCTTGATGGTTCGAGAGGATCGGCCTCCCAAATAACCAAATCAGCAACTTTGCCTGGGCTTATACTTCCTCTGTCTTCTATGTTAAATGAAGAGGCTACATTGCTTGTTAAGGCTTTTATTGCTCCACCATATGACATGCCATTAGCAACAGCTATACCGGCCCCCTGCCTCATAAGATGAGAATTATGACTTCCATAATTAAACATCATCAAGACTCCAGCATCTTCAAGTCTGCTCGATAAATTTTTGTTTGCAGCTAACTCATCAAAAGAATTAGGTATGTTATTTATAGGGTTAACTACTAAAGGTATTTTTGAGTCTGCTATCTGCCTAGAAACAAGGGTAGCTTCTTGAGCACCCATTATTATTAAATTAAGGTTATATTTTTTCTTCAGCTCAATAAGCTTAAGAATATCTGATGCCCTATTTGAGCTAATCATTAAAGGCATATTTTCATTAACTAGTTTGAATAAGGCCTTAACATCTCTTGGTTTGAGTTCTAAATAATCTGCGATTGATGAAGAATCAATTAAAGAATCTATATCTGAATTAGTCCTTACATCTTTAGCAGATATAGATGATGCGAAAGATAAAATATCATCTGTTAATGAAAGCATTTCAGATCTTGATGATGAGCTGCTGCCACCTATTCTTCCGATCATAACCATGTCTTGTTTGCTATCAATATTTAGATTGCTATCTAAAACAAAAAAAGATCCCAAGCCGCCAATAGGGCTAGAGGTATTTCTTGGAAGAGTGATTGCGGATGTAATACCATTTGATCTGTTCCAAGGTATTAATGTTGAGTTTGGATTAAATGCATCATGGATGCTAAACCCAATGCTATAAACATTAGATTCATCGTCTCTTGTAACACTTAATGCACCAATTTCTACGATTCCTATTTCTGTAGCAGAAGCTATAAATCCTGGAGTAACAATCTTTCCATCAGCATCTATGACTTGATCTCCCTGTATTAGAGATTTTGAAACTTTTTTGATAAGGCCATCTTCAATTAATATATTTCCAGAAAATGGGTTGTCATCTATTCCGTTATATATGGTTGCATTTTTAATAACAATGCTCTGAGCAAAAATTGTATTAGCACTGAAGATAAGAAGTGCTAAAAATAATATATTTTTGTTTATCATTATTCTTGTATCCTATTTTTGGTTGGGTTTAATATGCCAAGATCAAAATCTGAATTCGGTACCAGTCCTTTTTCTTTATCAAATGCTATAGCTCCATCAATATATACTTTTTCAGCAAGAGCATAGACACTGAAAGGATTTTGAGACCAAAGAACAACATCAGCATTTTTTCCTACTTGAAGTGAGCCAGTTTCTTCATATATACCTGCTGCTTTTGCGGGATTGCTAGTAATCCATTTCATGGCTCTGGCTTTAGATATTTTATATCCTGCCTTCAATCCGGCAGAAAGAGCTTTTGATGCTTCCTGATTAAGATGTTGGATTCCTATTTCACTGTCTGAATGAACTATTGCGCAACCAGTTCCATTTCTAGCTTGATCAACTATAGCCACATTGGCTTGCACCATATCATATGCTTCATGTTTAAAACCCCACCAGTCTGCCCATAAGGCTGCACAAATATTATTTTCTGCCAACAAATCAGCAATCTTATAAGCTTCAACTGCATGATGAAATGCTGTGATCTTGTAATTAAACTCTTTTGCAACATCTATCATCATTGCCATTTCACCGGCTCTATAGCAGTGGTTATGTACTAAAATTTCACCCCTTAAAACTCCTGCAAGAGTTTCTAGCTCTAAATCTCTTTTAGGTTTATATCCAATTTCTTTTGCTTCATCAGACTTTGATTCATATTCATCCAGACGACTTAAATAAGATTCAGCCTCTATCCAGGCCTTTCTATATCCAGCAATATTACCCATTCTTGTTGATGGAGCTTGTTTTCTATTGCCATAAACTCTTTTTGGATTCTCTCCGCATGCCATCTTCAAAGTATGAGGAGCATTTGGAAATTTCATAGAATTTATAGTATTTCTTTGAAGATTTTTAGCAGTTACACCTCTTCCTCCAATTAGGTTTGCTGAGCCAGGCAAAACATGGAAGGTGGTTACGCCACCTTTTAGTGCGAGTGCAAACTGAGGGTCTTGAGTCCAGATTGAATGTTCCGCCCATACATCAGCTGTAATTGGACTTGTAGATTCATTGCCATCAGAACTAGAAGAAACGCTAGGAGCTGAATAAACACCCATATGTGAATGTATATCAATAATCCCCGGAGTTATCCACTTACCAGATGCATCCACTTCTATGAATTCAGGTGAGCCTGGTAAATCAGTTCCCATTGCTATAATTTTGCCATCTTTTATTAAAAGATCAGTCTCAGAAAACTCATTACCCTCTCCATCATAGATATTTGCATTTCTAAATATTGTATTTGTAGAAGGCAATGGCTCATAAGATGATTCAAAAGGTGCTTTTTCAGCTAAAGAAATATTTGATATAGAAATTAGAGCGGTTAATAAAATTAATTTGGTATTATTTTTGTGCATCATAAAAGTATATCTATATAGCTTTAAGCTGTAAAAAGAAATTTATCATTTATAATAAATATTACATACAATTTAGGGACTATGAAATCTTATCAAGTTTTTGAAAATGCTCAGCCAATAAAAGAAGTTGAATTAGACACTCCTATTCCTGAAGGTGATGAGGTTCTAATTAAAACTATTGCTTGCGGTGTTTGTCATACTGATATTCATATTCATGATGGTTTTTTTGACATTGGTAATGGGAAAAAAATGGCCTCAAGGATGGTACAGCCTCTTGCTATGGGTCACGAAGTTTTTGGTGAAGTAGTATCTTTTGGTCAGAATGTTAAAAATATTGAAGTTGGTAAAAAATTTGTAGTATATCCATGGATAGGCTGTGGCGAATGTGAGGCTTGTAAAGCGGATAATGAACATGAGTGTGGACCCTTAACTGCTGAAAACATAGGCGTTGCTGTTGATGGCGGTTACGGTGAATATGTTCTTGTAAAACATTCAAAATACCTTTTTGATGCGGGAAATACCCCTGATGATCTTGCAGGCAGCTATGCATGCAGAGGTCTAACTGCATACAGTTCATTGAAAAAAGCAAACCTTAAGCCCAACGAAAATAAGTTGGTGATTATTAGTGCTGGTGGCCTAGGTTTATTAGCTCTAAAAATTGCAAAGGCTGCATTTAATGTAAGTCCAATTGTAGTAGACATAGATGATTCAAAGCTTGAGATTGCAAAAGCTGCCGGGGCTTCTGAAGTTATCAACTCTTCTCATGAAGGCGCAAAAAAAAGAATTATGGATTTAACAGAAGGGGGAGCAACCACTGTTATTGATTATGTTGGTGCTGAAGCATCGATTCAATTTGGCTATGATTTATTTGGTTTTAATAAAAATGGATTGTACATTCTCGTCGGAATGCTTGGTGGTAAGTTTGAAGTTCAACTTCCTTTAATGACATTTTCATCCAGGGTTTTGCAGGGATCCTATCTTGGAAGCATTCAAGAAATGAAAGAATTAATGGATCTTGTTAGGGCAGGAAAGATTGAGCCTGTTCCTGTTGAAGCTAGACACGTGTCTATGGCTAATGATACTATCGCTGACCTTAAAGCTGGAAACATACCAGGATTGGTTTGTTTAAAGCATTAAAATAAAATATGAAAAAGTTTAATAGAAATATAATTACTTTTGCAGCAGGCTTTCTGTTTGTTGCTGCCATTTCGTCCGACCCTATAATTCATGAACATTTCGAAGACATACATTCATCAGTTGAATGTGACCTTTGCGAAAATAAAACGCTAGATACCGCACAATCTCAAGCAAAAATAGCTAAAGTTTCATTAACAGAATCAAGATCAGATAAATTAGAAAAAGATCTCTTTTCCCCATATTTTCATAATTTCAAACCAAGGGCTCCACCAAAAACTTAAATTTTTAATTTTTAATTTTTAATTTTTTTTAAGGAGTTCACATGAACAAATTTTTCAACGCATTTATTGTTATGACAGCATCATCGATGTTTTCTTTATCAATTCTTGCACAAGATGTCGAAGAAATAGTGGTTACATCTGCTTTAATAGATTCCACTGAAATTACCAATCCCCTCTATGTTATTAATGGAGATGAGATTGTTAATGATGCAACAACAAGCCTAGGTGATGCTATAGATGGATATCTAGGGATATCTATGGCAGATTATGGTGCCGCTGTTGGACAACCAATAATAAGAGGTATGTCAGGCCCAAGAGT
>JGI26079J46598_1000391_pt1 | contig 17919 bp, 22 predicted proteins | sample SaaInl59LU_5_DNA_FD_46598 | JGI IMG/M metagenome (IMG submission 46598) | reverse complement strand
TCATTAAAAAAAGGAAGTACATTTTCTATACTTCTGGTAACACCAGTCTTGCGTTTATGAAAATGAGTATGAATTAAAACAGGTTTCAAAAAGTAATTTTAAGCAAATTTACGAGAAACAATCTCCATAAATCTATTTTCTAATTCTTCGTGTTCAGACCAATTATAATCTGGTTTTACCATTTTATTTATAAATTTTCTGGCTTCTTTTTCTGTTTTAAAAGTATTTAATTGAGAAATGACTCTATTATAGTTTTCTTGATCTCCTTCAAATAAATTTTTAACAAACGTTATTCTATCATTTAAACCAATTTGAATGTTTGAAAATAATTTATCGTTTAAAGATTTTGGCTGCACATTTTCAAACAAATCAGCCATAACATCAACAGAGATCGTGTCTTGTAATTCGTCTTCTAATGTTGGTGTTTTCTTTTCTCCAACATCGTTTACATCATTTTTAAAATTTGTTGGATTTTCTGTTGCAAACATTAATTGCTCTAACTCATCAAAAGGTTGTTCAATAATTTCTTCTACAACCTCTTCTTTTTTAGACTCAAGATCTTCTCTATTAAAATCGACAACTTTTTCTTTAAAATTTTTAGATTCTGCTGACTCTTCTACTACATCATCCATCAAATCATAAACAATTTTTTCTTGTTCTTCAACCTCAACACTTTCATTTTCTTTTTTGAAAGATTCTTCATCTTTTTCAACTTCTAAAACTGGTTGTTCTGAAATCTCTTTTTTATCAAATGCAGTTTCAACTTGTTCTAATAACTCTTCTTTAGATGTTTCTAAATTTGGAGTGGTTTTTACATATTCTTCAACAAATGCAAGCATAGAAAGCTTTTCATAAACTTCTTTAGAAATATCTTTTAATGCAAAAACATCATCTTTGTTTTTCATTTTTAAAATGCTATGAGCTAAACTCATTAAATCTGCTTCTAATTTTTTGTGCATAAGTTGTAGGTTGAAGTTACTTTTAACGCCTAATTATTTATAAATTTGTAAACGCCGAAAAATAATTAAAATTATAATACTTTAACGCTTAAAATTACAAAATGTTTCTCGAAAATACAGTAAATCATACAGAACAATTTGGCTGGATAGAAGTTATCTGTGGATCTATGTTTTCTGGTAAAACAGAAGAATTAATTAGGCGTTTAAAAAGAGCGCAATTTGCAAAACAACGAGTTGAAATTTTTAAACCTGCTGTAGATGTGAGATATGATGAAGATGAAGTGGTATCTCATAATGATAACAGAATACGTTCTACACCTGTACCAGTTTCTTCTAACATAAGGTTACTAGCTAATGATGTAGATGTTGTAGGTATAGATGAAGCNCAGTTTTTTGATGATGAAATTGTTGCAGTTTGTAACGATTTAGCAAATAGAGGAATTCGTGTAATAGTAGCTGGTTTAGATATGGATTTTAAAGGNAACCCTTTTGGTCCTATGCCAGCATTAATGGCAACAGCNGANTATGTAACTAAAGTACATGCTGTNTGNACTCATACAGGAAACTTAGCACATTATAGTTTTAGAAAAGCTCAAAATGATGATTTGGTTATGCTTGGCGAAACTCAAGAATACGAACCTTTAAGTAGAGCTGCATATTATAAAGCAATACAAAAGCAAAAAGAAATGATTGCTTCTAAAAAAAGTGCATCAGATGACCAATAATCATGTTACTGTTTTAGAAATAGANGCTAAGGCTTTAGCTCATAATCTTAATTATTTTAAACAAAAATTACAACCAACCACAAAAATTTTAGCAGTAGTTAAAGCATTTGGTTATGGAAGTGATGGAGTNAAAGTTGCTCAATTTTTACAAGATAAAGTAGATTATTTTGCTGTAGCTTACGCTCATGAAGGNATTGCTTTAAGAGAAGCNAATGTAAAAACTCCTATTCTTGTATTACATCCTCAAATACCTAATTTACAAAGTATTGTTGATTATAAACTTGAGCCTAACTTATACAATTTTAAAATNTTTGATGCTTTTTTAACTTTAGCAGATGAAATTCCTTTAATGAATTACCCTGTTCATATTAAATTTAATACAGGTTTAAATAGATTAGGTTTTTGGCATAATGATATTCCTAAAATCATTGANNGTTTACATAAAAATAATCATGTAAAAGTACAGTCTTTATTTTCTCATTTAGCAGCAAGCGAAGATTTNGAAGAAAAAGAATTTACCATAAACCAATTAAACAACTTTGCTTACATAGCTAAACAGTTTTACAAACATTTAGATTATGAACCTATGTTACACATTTTAAATACATCTGGGGTTGTAAACTATGCACAAGCTCAATTTGATATGGTAAGAGTTGGTATTGGTTTGTATGGTTTTGGAAATGACGATAAAGAAACTGCTGAGCTTAAAAATACGCACAATTTAAAATCAATAATTTCACAAATTCATTTAATAAAACCAGGTGAAACTGTTGGTTATAACAGAGCTTTTGTTGCAAAAAGACATTCTAAAACAGCTACAATTCCTGTAGGTCATGCAGATGGTTTATCTAGAAAACTAGGCAATAAAAATGGATATCTACTCATCAATAATCAAAAAGCAAAAATTATTGGTAATGTTTGTATGGATATGATTATGGTTGATGTTACAAAAATTGACTGTAAAGAAGGTGATGAAGTCATTATTTTTAATAATCAAGAAATGCTTAATCATATATCAAAAGTTTCTGAAACAATTGTTTATGAAACCTTAACCGCCATTTCTCAACGTGTTAAAAAAGTGTTAAAGAAATAAAAAAATTAGTACATTCGCATTACTAACTAATTTAAAAACAATTTAATATGGGTATGCTTAAAGAATTTAAGGACTTTGCTATGAAAGGAAACCTTGTAGATATTGCAGTAGGTTTTGTTATGGGTGCTGCATTTAAACAAGTAGTAACTTCATTTACTGGTGGTATTGTTTCTCCATTAATAGGATTAATATTTAAAGCAGATTTTAAAGATTTAAAATATGTAGTTAAAGAAGGTACATTAAATGATGCAGGAGAAAAAGTAGGAGAAGTTGCTGTTTTATATGGTGACTTTATAACTAATGTTATCGATTTTATTATTGTTGCTTTTGTAATGTTTATGATTATTAAAGGAATAAATGCTACTAAAAAGAAAGAAGAGCCAAAACCAGAAGCTCCAAAAGGACCTAGTCAAGAAGATTTATTAGCAGAAATTAGAGATTTATTAGCCAAGCAAAAATAAATTTATTAATTAAAAAACTTCTAAACCCAAGCATTAGCTTGGGTTTTTTTATGGTGTCAAAAAAAAATACAAACCACATGTAACCTTTTTGTAAATTGATGGTTTTAATAATAGTAACTAACCACAACCAATATTGAAACAGTTAACAGACGAAGAAATTATGTTAGCAATTGCCAATGGCAAAATAGAAATGTTAAGCATTTTGTTTGATAAATATAATGTACGCATCTATAACTATTTTAATAAAATGGTACAAAACAAAATGNTNAGTGAAGATTTAACACAAGATGTATTTATAAAAGTAATAAAGTATAGAACATCTTATAAAAACGGAAANTTTGCAGCTTGGATATATACAATTGCACGCAATATATTTTCAAGTTATTACCAAAAAACAAAAAAAGAACGTACTAATGAAATTGATGATGATAAATTNAATGCCANTGAAAATTTAGTTTCAGAAAGCAATCAAGAAGAGATAGAACATTTACAAAANGCGCTATTAAAACTATCCAATTCTGATAGAGAATTAATTGTAATGCATCGTTTTCAAGAAATAAAATACGAACAAATTGCACAAATTATTGGCAGTACAGAAAATGCTGTNAAAGTTAAGGTGCATAGAGCATTGAAGAAATTAAAAGAAATTTATTTTCAAAAATAAATAANATGAAGTGTAAAGAAATTNAAAATCATTTAGGTGAATATTTAGAAGGTACTTTATCAGATACTATAAATTCTGAAATAGAGAATCATATAAATACATGTANTAATTGCNAGNAAGAATTAGCAGAATTAAAATCGTTTTTAAGNATTTTAGANCATGATAAAATGGAAACACCTTCTGCAAATTTAAAGTTGAATTTCGATAAAATNCTAGCTAAAGAAATTNANGAAAACAAACCTAAAGTAATAGAATTAAAGACACATACAGATTGGAANACTTACCTTAGAATAGCNGCAAGTGTTGTAATTGTTTTAAGTGCATTTTTATTAGGAAAATATCAATCAAACTCTTTACCAACAAACGAAAAAAATACAGCACAAGTGTTGGCACTTTTAGAAAATAGTTCAGCAAGTAAAAGAATTTTAGCAGTTACAAATGCTGAAGAATTNACAAATAAAGANACAAAAATTATAGAAGCATTAATTAATAGATTGTTTTTTGACAAGAANACAAACGTGCGTTTGGCTGCAGCAGAAGCATTGTCTAAATTCTCAGAAGAAACTATTGTTAGAGATGCTTTTATTAAAAGTCTTGAAACAGATACTAATACTTCTGTACAAATAGAAGTAATTCAAATTTTATCTAAAATTCAAGAAAAAAGAGCCATAAAGCCNATGCAGAAATTGCTCGAAAAAGAGGAAACNCCTCAATATGTAAAACAACAATTACAACTTAATTTATCAACATTATTATAGAAAGAAATCATGAAAAAAATAGTATTAATATTAGTATTCATTAGCAGTTTTATTACTGCCCAACAAAAAGAATTTAAATATTCTTTAAACGGAATCACAAAAGTAGTTTTAACATCTGACACAAAGATGANTGTAGAAGTAGGTAATACAAGCGAACTAATTATTACTGATACAAAAAATAAAAAATCGAAAAGTAATGAAAAACATGAGCATCATGAAGATCATTTCCCAAATAAAAAATCAAAAGAAAAAGAAGATAAAAGAAAAGGATTAACTGCTATTTATCCTGGAGGAAAAGATGATACAGATGGTTATGGTTTTTCTATTTCTAAAGAAGAAGGAATTTTATATGTTACAGATTTAAAGTCTTTTATGCAAAGAAGAGGGTTAACTTTTAAGCTACCTAAAAACATGAATATTTCTGTTGATGCTGGAAACATGGGATCTATTTATTTAGAAGGTTTTACAGGTGAAGTTGAAGCTACTTCTAATATTGGAAAAATTGAAATAAAAGATGTTACTGGTCCAATTACTGTAGATGGCAATGTTGGTAAAGTTGATATTGATTTTGTTACAGTAAGTCAAAAATCGCCAATTACTATAAGTTCTTCTGTTTCAGAAATAGATGTTGCAATACCAGCAAATTCAAAAGCAGATTTAGAGTTGAGAACTCAAGGAACTGTGTATACCAATTTTGATATAGAAATGCCAAAGAAAAAAGGAATGCCAATTGTAAATGGTAGAAAAAGCATTGTTACTAAATTGAATAATGGAGGTGTAAAAATCTATATTAAATCTTCTATGGGTAACATTTATCTTCGTAAAAAATAAAAAAAACAATCATTTAACTTAATATATTAATAATGAAAAACTTACTATTTTTCATAGGATTGTTATTGACTTTTAACAACCTATCAGCTCAAAAAAAAATAACAGAAAACACAAAAGCTAATGGTATAGATGATGTTTACATACATGTTAAATTCGCAAACAATATTGTAGTTAAAAATTGGGATAAAAACCAAATAGCAGTAGAAGCAACTGTAAATATAGATGATAATAAACGTAATGATTATTTTTCTTTAAAAGCAGATAAAGTAGGTAGCACCTATAAAGTAACATCAGATTATGGAGATTATTTTAAAAAATACAGAAGCTATTATTCTTACAACAAACATTCTCATGATGATGATGAAAAACATGAAGATAAAAAAGAAAACAACGATTCTGATTGCCATAATCATAAACACAATAATATTGTAGACTATGTAATTTATGTTCCAAAAAACATGGAGCTAAAGGTAAAAAGTATTTCTGGAAGTGTAGAAGCTGAAAACTATGCTGGTGTTTTAAAACTAGATTTAATTAGTGGCAATATCACAGTTAAAAAACACTCTAAAGACATGTATTTAAAAACAATAAGTGGTGATATAGACATATATGTTGCAGATGCAAAATTAGAAGCAAAAACTTTAACAGGTGGTGTTTATTCTGATTTAGATATCAATTTTTCTAAAAACAAAAGAAAAGGTTATGGTTCTAAAATTATTACTACCATTAATAAGGGAACTTCTAACCTTAGATTAAATACAATAAGTGGAGATATTTTTCTAAGAAAAATATAATTATTTGTATTATTTAATAGTAAACCATTTTCAAAAATTTGAAAATGGTTTTTTATTTAAAGTTACTCTTTATAAAGTTTTAATTCCCTTTCAAAAAATACTTCTTCTTTTTCTTCTGGAAATTTAAAATTATCACAATAATAAATTCTTCTTGCATAAAGCCTAACTTTTAAAGGTTTTAAAGGATTTACTTTTGTGCAAACAATATCACCTGGCTTAAATAAATTATTCATGTTGTAGTTTTAAAGAAGAAATTCTTAATTATTTAAAGGTAGGTTATAAAAGTTAATAATATATGTCTTTANTGAAATTCATTTATTTTTAAGAAACCAAATCATTTTAGAAATGGCTTTTTAGTATCTTTAAGTAATGAAAAAATACTTCTTTTTAATTTTTGTTTTTATTTATCAAATAGAATTTTCTCAATCAAAAACAGCAAATAGCATGAAAAATAAGTTCGAACCAAAAGATGGTAAAGTATTGGTTTTTGTTGGGCAAGATTTAGAAGCTTTGGGAGGTGTTAAGCAATATAAAAATGGTTATCTAGATTACTTTGAAACTCCTGCAGGTATAACTTTATATTCAAATTTATCTCCTGGAGATCAATCTTACACGTTATTGTTAGAAGGTTTAGATGGATTAAAAACCAAAGCAAATTGGGGAGCAGGAGATACTTGTGCACAATATTTTATAGATGATGAACAATATAACAATACAATGCTTTCAATTGGCTTGTCTATGGTTAATAATGATAAATACGTGGCTAAAGGCAAACACGATAAATTAATTATTGAATTAGGAGAATGGATAAAAACAACCAAAAGACCTGTTTTTTTAAGAATTGGCTATGAATTTGATGGTTGGGATTGGAATAACTACAAGAAGAAACACTTTTTAAAAGCTTGGAAACGCATTTACAATATATTTAGAAAAATTAAAGTAGATAACGTTGCCTTTGTTTGGCAATCTAAAGGCACTGGTTCTAGCCAAAAAGTCTTAGAAGAATGGTATCCAGGAGATGAATTTGTAGATTGGTGTGGATACTCTTATTTTAATAATCCAGATGAAGAAATGATACAATTTGCCAGAAAACACAAAAAACCTGTTTTTATAGCAGAAGCTTGCCCTGTTTTAAAAGATGATTTTGGCAATTTCCATGCAGATTTAAAAAAGAGTCCAAAATTAATTTGGGAAAACTGGTTTGTTACTTTTTTTGAAACCATAGAAAAAAATAAAGATGTTATAAAAGCCTTTAGCTATATTAATGTTGATTGGAAGTCTCAAATGATGTGGGCAACCAATGACTACTTTAAAAATGTAGACTCTAGAATTCAAAAAAGTGAATACATTACAAAAAAATGGTTAACAGAAATTGCTAAAGAAATGTATATAAAAACTAATTAGTATACTTAAAAAAAAACAAAATCAATTTTATCTTTTTGTATTGCTCTTGTATTGGTTTATTCTTAGCCTTAAGTAATATTTGTCTCTATATTTGAAAATCTATTATAATTCAATTAAACATGAGAAAATTTTACATATTAATTTTAATTTTCAATATTAATCTTGGGTTTTCTCAATCACTTCCAATTGATTTCGAAACTTCAATAACAACATCAGATTTTCAAGATTTTGATGGAGGAGTTGGTACTGTAGTATCAAACCCATATNTAGATGCNAATAACANNAGCAATACTGTTGGTCAAATTATAAGAAATGGAGGTAAAGTTTGGGCAGGCAGTAAAATTGTTCTAGAAAATAATTTAGACTTNTCTGTAAAGACAAAAATTACTATGAAAGTGTATAGTACTGCACCAATTGGTACCACNGTAAAATTTAAGTTAGAAGGCACAAGTGCTCCTGCAGAAGTAGATGCTTTTACAACAGTAAGTGGTGAATGGGAAACATTAGAGTGGGTCTTTTTAGAAACTTCTAATGAATTGAATCAATTAGTTTTTATGTTCGATTTTGGTAACTTAGGTGATGGCNCNGCAACCTCAATATTCTACTTTGATGATATTGAACAAGTTACNGGACCTCCTGCTCCAATACCAACAACACTCCCNATTAATTTTGAGAATAATGTAGTAACTTCTGACTTTCTTAATTATTCTGGAGCTACAGTAAGTGTTATAGCAAATCCTCAAAAAAATGGAATTAACACAAGTAATACTGTTGGTAAGTTTATTAAAGATGGAGGTGAATTTTGGGCTGGTAGTAAAGTATTACTATCAAACAATATAGACTTATCTACATTGTGGCAAATTTCTATGAAAGTTTATTCCACTGCACCTATTGGTACAAGAATAAAACTAGAATTAGAAGGCCCAGATGGAAAAATAAATTTAGATTATTTAACAACAGTTTCAAGTTCTTGGGAAACTGCTTCTTGGAATTTTCATGGTGTAACTGGTAATTATAATAAAATTAATTTTTTATTCGATTTTGGAAATGTAGGTAATGGTTCATCAAATTCTACTTTTTTATTCGATGATGTAGAACAAATTATTGGTAACAGTATTCCTGATCAAGTTGCAATAACTTTACCTGAAGATTTTGAAAATGGTGTTCTAGATTCAGATTTTAGAAATTTTTCAGGAGCGTTTACAACAGTAGTTGCTAACCCAAAAGTAAATGCCAATAACCCGAGTGCAACAGTAGGTAAATTTGTAAGAAGTGGTGGTGCTCCTTGGGCTCAAAGTAAAATTAATTTAATTGATTTTTTAGATTTTACCAATTTAAGTGCGCTTTCTATGAAAGTTTATACTGAAGCACCTGTAGGTAGTTTATTAAAATTTAAAGTTGAAAGTACTGAAGCTGCTTTTGCAAATGAAAGAAATGTTAACACAACTGTTTCTGGAGATTGGGCAACTTATACTTGGGATTTTTCTGGTGATCCACCTGTATATAATGTAATTACATTAATGCTAGGTTACACAACACCAAATGATGCTTCTGCTAATGCAACTTTTTACTTTGACGATATTACACGTGAAAAGAGTACATTAAGTTCTACTAATGAATTATTAATAAACAAAATTTATGCTTATCCAAACCCGACTAAAAAAGAAATAAATTTAAAAATCGAAGATGATTTTGAAGTTAAAAAAATAGAAGTATTTAATATACTTTCAACTAAATTATTTCAGTTTAATGGATATCAAAATAAAATTAACTTTTCTAATTTCTCAAAAGGTGTTTATATTTTAAAAATAACGCTAAAAAATGGCAGTATTATAAGTAAAAAAATTCTAAAACGATAGTTTAAGTTTTAAATAACTTCTTTTAAGATATTCAAAAATAGTTCTCTATCAATTTCTTTGGCTCCTAAACTTGCTAAATGATCATTATACACTTGACAATCTATTATACGATAATTGCTATTTTTTACTAAATGGATAAATGCTAATTTAGAGCTGTTAGATACTTTACTAAACATGCTTTCTCCACAAAAAATTCCGTTAATTTCTAAACCATATAAACCACCAACTAATTCTTCATCTAACCAAACTTCTACAGATTTTGCAATACCTTTTTTATATAAATTAATGTATGCTTGCTGCATATCATCTGTAATCCAAGTTCCAAAACCATCTTTCCTATCAATATATTTACAATGATAGATAACCTCTTCAAAAGCTTTATTTTCTGTAATTACAAATTCGCTTTTTTGCATCACTTTTCGCATCGATTTTGAAATCTTCAAATCATTTGGAAACAAAACCATTCTTTTATAAGGACAATACCAAACAATAGGTTCTCCTTCAGAAAACCATGGGAAAATTCCGTTTTTATAAGCGTGTATTAAGCGTTCACAAGATAAGTCACCACCTAAAGCGATTATACCTTCTTTAGTTGTAAACTCATAAGGTGGAAATTCAATTTTATTTGAGAGCCAAAACATACTAAACTAATAAAAGTCCTAAAATATAAATACTAGAAGCTACTACCATTGCAATTAGTGTATAAGGTAGAATTTCTTTTGCCTTTAATTTAGTAATGCCAAGTAATGGCAAAGCCCAAAAGGGTTGCAACATGTTTGTAATTTGGTCTCCATAAGCTAAAGCCATAATTGCTTTTGGTAATGGTACACCTAATTGTAACGCAGACTCTACAACTATTGGTCCTTGTACAACCCACTGACCTCCTCCACTTGGCACAAAAACATTAACTAAACCCGCACTAAAAAAGGTAAAAATGGGCAGTGTTGTTTCTGTTGATATAGATACAAAAAAATCTGATATAAGATTTACCATTCCAGATTGATTCATAATACCCATAATACCAAAATAAAGAGGAAACTGAATCAAAATACCTGAAATATCTGATATAGATTCTCCTACTGCACTTGTAAATTTTTTAAAACTACCATGTAGCATAATACCTAATCCAAATAAGAAAAAGTTAATCAAATTTGGAGTTATTTTTAACTCAACTATATCATTAAAATATCGAATAAAGAAGGCTAATAAGACTACAAAACCAAAAAGNNTGGCTAAAATTTTTGAAGTATCTAACCTTTCTGCTTTAGTAGTAACAAAATCATCTTTTTGTAATTGATATGTAGGTAAATCAATTTTCGTAGGCTGAGCATGTTTTCCTAAAAAATAGAATAATATTGAGATTACAATTAAAACAACTGTAAAAATAATTAGGTTCCACCAACTAAAAACAGTTTCAGAATAATCTATATTATTAGGAATTTGATTAAGCAAACTACTTGAAGAAACCTGTTCCATAATCGATTTTATGTGACCATCTTCATTAATTTTTATAGGTGCAGAGCCAGATATTCCTCCATGCCAAACCATTAAACCTAAATAACCAGCAGCTCCAATAATTGGATAATTAATTTTAATATTACTTTTTTGTGCATGTTCTGCAACTTTTCTTGCTAAAAGTGCTCCAAAAATTAAACCTAAACCCCAATTAAAAAAAGCCACTAACATTGTAGAACATGCTACAATTGCAGCACTATTGGCGGTATTTGTACAATATTTGGTAATATGCAAGATTGCATTACTAATTGGTTTGCTTAACACCAAAACATGACCTAAGACTAAAATCAGCATCATTTGATAAGCAAATACTAAAAGAGAATTAGACCAAATTCCTGTTTCCCAAAACTCTAAAATTTCTTTGCTATAACTTAAAAAAGTATCCTCAATTGGTTTTGTAAAAACAAGTGCTAAAAAAAAAGTGAAAAACGTAAGTAAAATAGCAATTGTAAAAGGTGATGGAAGGTAATTTTTAAAAATATTTTCAATAATTTTTGTANCCTTCATCNTATTTATTTTTGATNAGCTAAAATACTAATTTCTTAAAAAACCGTTAATCTGCAACATNACAAAGTTTTCTAAATTTATTGTCATTACTTTTGCAAACTGATTCTTTTGATAAAAGAAAAAAATGCCGAANAAAACAAAAAGATCTAATAAACGAAGAGCAAAACTGGTTCATAAATATTACTCTAGAACTGGTTTTTATTTATTTGTTTGGGAAAGTATAAAAAAAGCAATCTTACCAATTTTAGGTATTATTTTGGTTATTTTCTTATTTAATAAATACGTTTATAATATAAACGAAGGCTTACGAAATTTTACAGAAACTTTTTCTAGAATAACTGTTATTTCTGTTTTTTTTATTTCAGAAACTATTTTNGGATTAATTCCTCCAGAAATATTTATTGCTTGGTCTAAAAAAACAGAAACACCCATCTTAAATTTATCCATCTTAGCTGTACTTTCATATTTTGGTGGTTTGCTATCTTATTTTATTGGAAGAATGGCTTTAAAAGTAAATAGCGTAAAAAACTATTTAGAAGTTAAGATGGCAGACAACTTAAAAAACACTCGCAAATGGGGTGGCATTTTAATACTCGTTGGTGCATTATTACCTCTTCCATTTTCCATAGCTTGTATGACAGCTGGTATGATTAAATATCCTTTTAAAAATGTAGTTTTTTTAGGATTATTTAGATTGGCAAGATTTGCAATATATGCTTGGGCAATTTTTAAAGTAGTCAACTAAAAACTACTACCTTTGTAATATGGGATTAACAAATAACGATATTTTTAAAAAACTACGAGTTGCACATAAACTAAGAGACACTGATATTATAGAAATTTGTGCTTTGGTAGATTTTAAAGTTACAAAAGCAGAATTAGGCGCTATTTTTAGAAAGGAAGATCATCCTAAGTATATGGAGTGTGGAGATCAATTTTTACGAAACTTTTTAAATGGATTAATTATTCATCTTCGAGGTCCAATGCCTAAAAAAGAAAATAAATAAACACAAAAAAAGGAGGGAATTTAGTTTAAATTTCCTCCTTTTTTTTATTTATAAATAGCGTTTATTTTAAAACGGTAAATCATCTGGTTCTTCATCAGAAACATTAGATGCTGGTTGAAACTGATCAACTGGAGGTAAATTTTGAGCTTGTGGAGCTTGGCTTAAGTTTTCGATTCTCCATCCTTGGATAGAGTTAAAATACTTAGCTTCACCTTGAGGATTTATCCACTCTCTTCCTCTTAAATTAATAGATACCTTAACATCTTGCCCAACTGCATAATTGTTTAACAAGTCTGTTTTATCTTGCACAAACTCAATCATTATCATTTGAGGGTATTGCTCATCTGTAGTTACTACTAATTCTCTTTTTCTGAATCCATTAGATCCAAAAGTTTGTACATCTCCAATTAATTTTATTTTACCTATAACTTCCATAATTCTTATTTTAATAAAAGTACTCTCCAAGCACTTTTTACATCATTTTTTTGTAAATATTCTTGAGCAAATGTATGTTTTTTTGTCTTTTCTAACCCTATAAATTCAGGGTGTTCTTTTCCAAAGTTATTAACAGCTTCTTCTGTTGGTAATTGCTCTACATTTCCTAATAAACCTAAATTGTTCCCAGTAAGAATATCACTATTTCTAATTTCAGAAGGTATAGCATCAACTCCAATTCCTAAAGTAGCAATTGGCTTTGGAATTTCGAAAAACCCATCTCTAGCTCTAGAATAATAGCTACCTCCTGCTCTTGCAACCAAGTCTATTTTATGTTGGTCTATACTACCATCTTCAGCTAAAACATCATCAGCAATATGTATTTTAACGACTTCACAAACTATTAAATTCCCTGCTCCACCTTCATTCCCTGTGTATATAATATCTGTCACCTTACATTCAAATTGCACAGGAGATTCTGCAACTCTAAAAGGTTTTACTTCATCAGATTTCAGCATTGTTAAACCCGATTTTTCAAACTCATTTACCCCTTTTGCATACATTGTACTACTTAAAGACATTTGTTGTACGATAGCATAATTTACTACATTAATCACAACTTCTTTAGTTTCTTCTGCATTATCTAAAGTATGTTTTGTAGTATTATTTCTAACACTTCTTGCAGGAGAAAAAATTAATGTTGGCGGATTTGAACCAAATACATTAAAAAAAGAAAAAGGTGCTAAATTAGGATTCCCTTCAGCATCAATAGTACTTGCAAAAGCAATTGGTCTTGGAGCAATAGCGCCTAGTAAATAACTGTGTAATTTACCAGTAGAAATTTCTTTTGGATCTATAGAAAGCATAATAAATATTTTGTTTTGTAAAGATACTATCTAAACTTGAAATGAGTTATATACTTGAAATCTTTATATTTGTTTTTAATGAACCTATTCTCTAATACACTTTTATTTAAAAGGGTTGCTATTGCAGTTTCTTTTGTAATTGTTACACTTATTCTTTGGAATACCTATACTTTTTTTCAAAAGTTTAAGACTGAGGAACGTGTAAAAATGGAGATTTTAGCTGAGGCGCAAAAAGAAATAGGTTCTATTTCAGATTTAAATGCTAGTGTTACTTTACCTCTAAAAGTTATAGAAAACAACAATAGTATTCCTATGATTTTAGTAGATGAAAAAGGTGATATTTTATACACTCAAAATTTAGATTCTATAAAATCTCTAAATCCTAAATACATAGAAAAGCAATTGGCTATTATGAAAAATCAAAATGAGCCAATTACCATTTCTTATGATGGAAAAAACAAACAGTTTATTTATTATAAAGATTCAGATTTATTAAATAAACTCACCTATTATCCAATAGCTTTAATACTTATTTTAATANTGTTTTTAACAGTAATCTACCTGTTTTATAGTTCTAATAAATCTGCTGAAACAAATANATTATGGACAGGAATGGCTAAAGAAACTGCTCATCAAATAGGGACTCCTTTATCTTCATTATTGGGTTGGATTTCTATTTTAAAAATGGAAAAAGTTGATGAAACTTATATAGACGAAATAGAAAAGGATGTCTACAGATTAAATACAATTGCCAATCGTTTTTCGAAAATTGGTTCTGTTCCTGAATTAAAATCAGAAAATATTATCTCAGTTACCAAGCAAGCTTTTGATTATCTAGAATCTAGAAGTTCTAAACAAATTAGCTTTTCTTTTAAAACTGATGAAAAAGAAATAAAGACAAAACTTAATAAAGAATTATTTGGCTGGGTAATCGAAAATCTAATTAAAAATGCCATTGATGCCATGCAAGGCAAAGGAAAATTACACTTAGAGATTTCTCAAACTCAAAAAAAAATAAAAATTATAGTTTCTGATACTGGAAAAGGAATGCCTAAAAAACTATTTAAACAAATATTTAAACCAGGTTTTACAACAAAAAAACGTGGTTGGGGATTAGGGTTATCACTTTCTAAAAGAATTGTGGAAGATTATCACAAAGGGAAAATATTTGTAAAAAAATCTGAACTTGGAAAAGGAACTGCTTTTCAAATAGTATTGGATAGAATTTAAAATATTTTCTATTTAAAGTTTTGAGAGATATTTTTAGCTAATTCAACAAACTCATCAGAACTCATCTTTACTTTTTGTTGAAACTGCATATCAGCCATAACATTTATAGGAATTAAATGTACATGTACATGAGGTACCTCTAAGCCAATTACACTCATGCCAATTCTCTTACAAGCAATTGTTTTTTCTAATGCTTTGGCTACTCTATATGAGAAATCCATTAACGCTGAATACTCGTCTTTAGATAAATCAAAAATCTTATTTTCTTCTTTTTTAGGTACAACTAAGGTATGTCCTTTTGCATTTGGGTTAATATCTAAAAAGGCGATAAAATCATTATTTTCTGCAACTTTATAACTAGGTATTTCTCCGTTTATAATTTTTGNAAATATGCTCATGACTTGTTGTTTTTAGTAAAAATAAAAAACNCTTTGCANNTGCAAAGCGTTTCATGAATATCTTTTGTTTTTTTACCTAGAAATTTCTAAAATTTCAAATTTCATAATTCCATTTGGCACTTGAATTTCTGCAATATCACCCACTTTTTTACCAAGTAATCCTTTTCCTATNGGAGAGTTTACAGATAGTTTTCCATTTCTNACATCAGTTTCAGAATCTGCAACNAATCTATAAGAAAACTCCATTCCGTTTGTAGTATTTTTAATCTTTACATTAGAATGAATTAAAATCTTAGATGTATCTAATTGACTTTCATCTAAAATTCTNGCATTTGCNATTACATTTTTCAGTTTTGCAATTTTTGTTTCTAAATGAGATTGTTCTTCTTTTGCTGCATGATATTCTGCATTCTCACTCAAATCACCTTTATCTCTAGCATCAGATATTTCTTGAGTTACTCTTGGTCTTTCAACTTGCTCAAGATGAACCAATTCATCTTTCAATTTCTTTAATCCTTCTGGTGAATAATAAGATATGTTACTCATAATAATTCTATTTAAAATAAAAATCTCATCGCCAAAATAGGAATGAGATTAGACTACAAATGTACAAAATATTTGTAAATTGGCATCGTTATTAGCACTAAACTACTGCTACTTATGTTTAAAAAAATAATATTACTTTTTGGCTTAATTGTATTATCAAACTGTTCTTCTAATGAAAATTTAGCAAACTGTATACAATCCTTACCTTTAAGTGTAAATGCAGATTTAAATAACCCTAATTTAATAAATGNACAAGTTCCTGGAGGACATGCAGANATTGCTGGTGGCAATAAAGGCCTAATATTATTTAATAAAAACGGAACAGATTTTGTTGCTTTTGATAGATTATGCCCAGCAAGCGACTGTAACTCTCCTATGACTTTTGAAAACAGATTATTAAAGTGTTCTTGTGATAATAGTACTTACAGTGTAGACTTTGGTGGTGCTCCTCAAACAAACGGATTTGAATGTCCAGCAATCGAATACAGAGTTCTAAGAAATGGTAGTTCAATAAGAATAACTAATTTTTAGGCAAACTCCTTAATCTTGCTTATTTTTGCTTAGAATCAATAAATCTATAAGCAATCGTGCAAAATTATTTTTCTTCAAATTTTAAATTAGGTGTTTTAGGAGGTGGACAGTTAGGCAGAATGTTGCTTACTGAAACTCAAAAATTCGATATTCATACTTCTATTTTAGATGCAAGTCCATCTGCACCCTGTGCAGAAATTTGTAATACTTTTGTAATTGGTGATTTATTAGATTTTGATGCGGTTTATAATTTTGGTAAAACTGTAGATTTACTAACAGTAGAAATAGAAAAGGTAAACATAGACGCTCTTGATAAGTTAGAAGAAGAAGGGTTAACCATATATCCAAAACCTAAAGATTTACGAATTATACAAAGTAAAGCAAGACAAAAGCACTTTTATTTTGATCATCAAATAAAAACAGCCCCTTTTTCTCATTTTGCATTTTTAGAAGAATTACAACATTGTGTAGAAAACAGCATAATTGATTTTCCTTTTGTATGGAAAGCCGCACGTTTTGGTTATGATGGAAATGGAGTTAAAATCGTTAGAAATTATGAAGATTTAGTTTCATTACCAAAAGTTGAATGTATTACAGAAGAACTTATTCCTTTTAAAAATGAATTAGCAGTAATTGTAGCTAGAAATGCTAAAGGTGAAACTAAAACTTATCCTGTAGTTGAAATGGAATTTCATCCAGAAGCAAACCAAGTAGAATATGTAATTTGCCCTGCAAGAATTGAAGATGCTGTTGCTAAAAAAGCACAAGAAACAGCACTTAAAGTTGTAAATGAATTAAATTTTATTGGACTTCTTGCTGTAGAAATGTTTCAAACAGAAACCAATGAAATTTTAGTAAATGAGGTAGCTCCAAGAACTCACAATTCTGGTCATTATTCTATAGAAGCGAGTTATACTAGTCAATTTGAGCAACATTTACGTGCTATTTTAAATCTTCCTTTAGGAAATACAGATAGTAAAGTTGCAGGAATTATGGTAAATTTAGTAGGTGCTGAAGGTTTTTCTGGTGATGTGATATATGAAAATATTGAAGAAGTTTTACAGATTGATGGAGTAACACCTCATATTTATGGAAAAAAAGAAACACGTCCTTTTCGTAAAATGGGTCATGTAACTATTGTAAATGAAGACGTAAACAAGGCCAGAGAAATAGCACAAAAAGTTAAAGAAACAATAAGAGTAATTGCAAAGTAATTGCAATTAAGCTGAACTTGTTTCAGCTACTGAAAATAAAAATAACAGATCCTGAAACAAGTTCAGGATAAATCTAAGATTTATGGTAGGAATTATAATGGGAAGCGATTCTGATCTTCCAA
>JGI26079J46598_1000384_pt1 | contig 18166 bp, 20 predicted proteins | sample SaaInl59LU_5_DNA_FD_46598 | JGI IMG/M metagenome (IMG submission 46598) | reverse complement strand
TAAGTGGATAAAAGCTTAATACAAGAAATTATTCTTCAAAAAATCCCGGATGCTCAATGTTCTTTTGTTGGCGATACATGTAATTTAAAGCTTGTTGTATCATCTTCAGCTTTTAAAGGATTGTCTCTTATAGAACAACATAAGCTAGTCTTAAACTCTTTAAAAGAAAAGTTTGAATCTGGATCTCTTCACGCGTTAAGTTTAGAAACTAAATCAGGCTAATAAAAATGGAAAAACTCTTAATNAAAGGTGGTAAATCTCTTAAAGGAACAGTCATGTGTGCAGGTGCAAAAAATGCAGCCCTGCCAATGATAGCTGCCACTATATTGTCTTCTGAAAGCGTTGTTCTTAAAAATTTACCTTATCTTCAAGACATAACTACCATGTTTGAATTACTAGGCTCTATGGGGGCAGAGATCATTCTTAATGAAAATATGGATTTTAATATTTCTTCTAATAGACTTTCAGATACAGAGGCAAGGTACGAGCTTGTCAAGACAATGAGAGCATCTATCTTGGTTTTAGGNCCTCTGGTTGCAAAGTATGGAAAAGCAAGAATTGCTTTGCCTGGTGGTTGTGCTATTGGTTCCAGGCCAGTGAATTTTCACCTTGATGCTTTGGAACAACTTGGAGCAAAAATTGTTCTTAGAAATGGATATATAGAAGCAACGGCTGATCGGCTTATTGGNACCAAAATTAAGTTTGATGGCGTTACTGTTACCGGTACAGAGAATATTATGATGGCTGCATCTTTAGCAGAGGGTACCACCCATTTAACAAACGTTGCCAAAGAGCCCGAGATCGAAGATTTAGCTAACTTGCTTAATGCAATGGGAGCAAATATCCAAGGAGCTGGCACAGAAGAGATTATTATAAGTGGCGTTAAGGAGCTCAATGGAACATCATTTAGCATTCCTGCTGACAGAATAGAGGCTGGGACTTATTTAGTTGCAGCTGCTGTTACCAATGGCAGTGTTCTCGTTAATGGCATTAATCCACAAAGGCTAACCAAAGTGATTCAAAAACTAGAGGAATCAGGTGCAACAATCTCTACTACCAAAGACTCCATTTCTTTATCAATGGAAAATAAAAAGTTAAAGCCAGTTGATATAACTACAGCTCCTTTTCCAGAATTTCCTACTGATATGCAAGCTCAGTTTTCTGTAATGAATGCAATTGCAAGTGGAACGTCAAATATATATGAAACTGTTTTTGAAAATAGATTTATGCATATTCAAGAGTTAAATAGAATGGGGTGTGATATTGAAATTAATGGAAATCAAGCAATTATAAAGGGCGTAGACAGCTTGTATGGCGCAGAAGTTATGGCAACTGATCTAAGGGCCTCTGCCAGTCTCATATTGGCGGGTTTGTGTGCATCTGGACAGACTACCGTGAGCAGGATTTATCATATAGATAGGGGATATGAAAGAATCGAAGAAAAGCTTAATTATTTGGGAGCTGAGATTTTAAGATTACCTAGTTAAATTTTTCAACATCATCTGATGAGATTGCTATCGCTTTAATTTCTCCATTAGAGCTAATAATTTTTAGGTTGATAATTTCTCCAAATGTTAATGATTTTAAGGACTCTGTAAGATTTGCCCATGAGCTAGCAGCTTCATTAATTTCAATTATTATATCAGTTGCTCTAACTCCGCTTTCATAAAGAGGGCCAAATTCATCAATTTCAATTACACGTAATCCATTTAAAGATTTGTTGCTTAAATTTACTCTTACATCGCTAACTCTAAAATTACCTATCCATGCAGACCTTACTTTTCCGTATTGAATTATTTCTGAAGTAATCTCAGCAATGGCATTAGATGGTATTGCAAAGCCTAAACCTTGATAAGCTCCAGTTTTTGAAAATATTTTTGTGTTAATGCCAATTAAATTGCCTTTCTCGTTAATTAGCGCCCCACCAGAATTACCTGGATTTATTGCAGCATCAGTTTGGATGAGCTCTAAATATGGATTGCCATAATCTCTTCCGGTCGCACTAACTATTCCACTTGATACAGAAATTCCTATTCCATATGGGTTTCCAATAGCTAAAACTTTATCACCTATTTTAATATTAGAACTATCTGCAATTTTAATTGGAACTANTAGGTCTTCTGGTAATACTTTAAGGATTGCAATATCAGAATTAATATCAAAACCAATAATCTTTGCTACTTGCTCTTTACCATCTCCAAGTTTTACTTTTACAACCTTTCCTTTTGAGACAACATGAAAATTGGTAACTATATATCCATCTTTAGAAAAGATGACTCCAGAGCCAATTGAAACAGGCCTAAGAGAGTATGAGCTGTTATTGTAAGAGGCTACTATTACAACCGAAGAAATAGATTTTTCAGTAGCTTTAACAAATTTATTGTTATCATGGTTTGTGTATACCCATGTTACTAACAGTGCCAATGCAATTAATAACAAATAATGAAACTTTATCTCTTTTAAATAATTCATAATAATATGATTCAAAATATCATTGATGATCTAAAAATCCAAGATATTACTCTCGACAAGGGCCAATTAAATCTTATTGAGAATTTAGTTGAACAACACAATATTGAAAATAATTTTTTCGATAACCTCATAAAAAAACAAAAAAAAAGAGGTGCTTATATTTGGGGTGACGTTGGAAGGGGTAAAACTCTTATTATTAAATCTTTTTTAAAAGAAATTTCAAACAATACCTCTTCTTTTCATTACATTGATTTGATGCATGACATACACAATCAACTAAAGGACTTATCAAGTAACAAAGATCCAATAAATATTATTGCAAAAAACTATTACAGTAAGTTTAAAGTAATTCTTATAGATGAGTTTCAGGTAGAGGATGTAGCTGATGCAATGATCATAGGTAATTTATTAAACCAGCTAATAATTAATGGAGTTGAATTATATCTAACTTCCAATGCCCACCCAGATAACTTATATAAAGATGGTTTGCAGAGGCAAAAATTTATGAAGGCAATGAACTTTTTGAAGAACAACTTAAATATTTATGAGCTTGGGGGAGCAATGGATTACAGAACAAGAAATATTCATCAATTTAGTGAAGTAGATTCCAATCCCTCTTTAAAAATGAGTGATAGTGAAATAAAGGATTTCCTAATAAAAAATTTTAGTGAATTTGAGGTTAGCTTTGATAATTTTTCCATAAACTCAAGAAAACTTAAATGCAAGGCATACTCTAATAATTTTCTTTGGGTTTCTTATAAAGACTTCTTTATTCAACCTACTGGCTCTAAAGATTTTATTGAGATATGTAAAAATATAGATTGGATTTTTATAAATGATTTCCATCAGTATGATGATAATCATGCAGATATTATTAGAAGGTTTATTTCTTTTATAGACATTTGTTATAGAGAGAATACAAAAGTAAAGTTTTTTATTGACTCAAAATCTATTGAAAATCTATATAAAGGTACAAAACTAAACATTTTATGGAATAGATGTGCCAGCAGACTCAAAGAGATGCAAACTATTGAATATTTAGAATCTAGTAAATAATGAAAAATTATGCTGATAAATATTGCTAATTCATCCTCAAAACATTAATATTCGCATCTTACAAAAATATGATTATGAAAACATTCGCACTAAAAAAAGAAAATGTAGACAGACAATGGTTTGTTATTGATGCATCTGACAAAATTCTGGGTAGAGTTGCTACTAAAATTGCAGACAGAATAAGGGGAAAAGACAAACCTACTTTCACACCTCACACCGATGGTGGTGATTATGTTGTTGTAATAAATGCAGAAAAGATCAAAGTTACCGGTGAGAAATTTAATGATAAAAAATATTACACTCACTCATTATATCCTGGTGGGCTAAAGACTAAGACTTTTAGAGAAATGAATGAAAAACATCCTGAAAGAATTATAGAAGAAGCTGTTAAAGGAATGTTACCAAAAAATAAACTAGGAAAATCAATGATCAAAAAACTAAAAGTATTTAGTGGTCCAGATCATGAGCATGAATCTCAACAACCTATAGAGTGGAATCCAAAAATATGACATCAGAAATTCATTACGCAACAGGTAGAAGAAAAACTTCATCTGCTAGAATTTACTTATCCACTGGAAAGGGTGATATAACTGTTAATGATAAAAAATTAGATGTTTACTTTGGGAGAAAAGTAGCACAGATGCTTGTAATGCAACCTTTAGAGATGACAGATCTTGAAGGAAAGCTTGATATCAATATCAAGGTAAAAGGCGGTGGTAGTTTTGGACAAGCAGGCGCAATTAGACATGGTATCTCAAGAGCTCTCATAGCTTTTGATGAGGAATTAAGACCTCAGCTTAAAAAAGCTGGTTTGTTAACTAGAGACCCTAGAAAAGTTGAAAGAAAGAAACCTGGTTTGGTAAAAGCTAGAAAAAGTAAACAGTTCTCAAAACGTTAATTTTTCAAATTTATACATTAAAATTAGTGGTATAATCTGCCTGTTTTTTAGTACACAATTAACAAGAAAATAAAGAATTAATGCAAGAAAAAGACAATACAAGAAGGAAAGTACTTATTGGATTGACAAGTGCAGTTGGTCTTTCTGGAGTTCCATTCGTAGCAACACCATTTATAGCAGCTTGGAATCCAAGCGCACGTGCAAAAGCTGCTGGAGCATCAGTAAAAATCGATGTTTCAAAAATGCAATATGGACAGCAGATACAAGTTGCATGGCGTAAGCAGCCGGTTTTTGTAATCAGACAGACTAAAGAAAGTCTTGCAGGCTTAGAACAAACTCTGTCCAAGCTTTCTGACCCCAACTCAGAGGCTATTGATGAACCATACAGAGGTTTAAATGCAACAAGATCAAAAAGTAGTGAATATTCAGTTATAGCAGGAGTTTGTACTCATTTAGGTTGTTCTCCAAAGTATCATCCGGAAGTTGAGCCAAAGCCATGGGATGCATCTTGGTCTGGTGGATTCTTTTGTCCTTGTCATGGATCAATGTTTGATATGGTAGGAAGAGTATTCAAAGGTGTGCCCGCACCAACAAATCTTCCAGTACCTCCTCATTTTTTTGATGGCAGTATTTTAACTATAGGTGAAGATGGAGGAGTTGCATAAATGAATGGAGTAGTAGGAAAAATGTTTGGTTGGTTTAATAGTAGACTTCCAATAGCTAATACTTTTGAAAGACATCTTTCAAAGCATCCCGTTCCGTCAAAGGTTAACTTCTGGTATTTATTTGGTGCCTTGGCATCAGTTGTATTAATCATTCAAATAATTTCAGGAATATGGCTAATAATGCCGTATTCAAATACAGAAGAGCAGGCATTTTCATCAATAGAATATATTATGAGAGATGTAGATTATGGCTGGGTAATTAGGTATATGCATACTACTGGCGCTTCAATGTTTTTTGCAGTTGTTTATTTGCATATGTTTAGAGGGTTGCTTTACGGATCCTATCAAAAACCAAAAGAGCTCGTATGGGTTTTTGGTTGTGCCATATATCTTGCAATGATGGCTGAAGGTTTTCTTGGTTATGTTCTCCCATACGGTCAAATGTCCTACTGGGGTGCCCAAGTAATTATTTCTCTATTTGGTGCCATTCCCTACATAGGTGAATCTCTCGAGTTATGGGTCAGAGGAGATTACTATATTTCAGGTATTACAGTTTCTCGATTCTTTGCACTTCACGTTGTTGCACTTCCTTTGGTATTAATTGCCTTAGTATTTCTTCACCTTGTTGCATTACACGAGGTTGGTGCGGGAAATCCAGAGGGCGTCGACATAGAAGAGCATCTAGATGAAGATGGAGTCCCTCTAGATAGCGTGCCATTTTTCCCATACAAAGTACTGAACGCTCTTGTTGGTATTGGTGTTTTTATGACTGTTTTTGCGATAATAATGTTTTTCTTCCCTGAGGGCGGAGGTTATTTTATTGAGATGGCTAATTTTGAAAAAGCCAATCCTCTTGTAACCCCAGAGCATATAGCCCCAGTCTGGTATTATTCACCATATTATGCAATGTTAAGAGCCGTTCCAGATAAGCTTGGTGGTTTAATTGTAATGGGATCAGCTGTAGCAATACTATTTGTTGTGCCTTGGCTTGATAATAGTAAAGCTGCATCTATTAGATATAAAGGAGTTTATTCAAAAGTAGCGTTAGCTTTATTTGGCATAAGCTTTTTAACACTAGGGTATCTTGGAACTGTTGGAGTTACAGAAGTAAGAAAAACAATGAGCATTATTTGTACTTTTATTTATTTCGCATTCTTTATTCTAATGCCTATATATACAAAGTTTGAAAAGACTAAAAAGGTACCAGATCGTCTATGAGTACAAAGCAGAAAGTTACAAAAATTAATAAGTCATTAAAGTTTCTTGTTCTTTTTACATTATTATTTAGCATAAACAATTTGTTCTCTGCAGAGGGTGGGCCATGCAAAGATTATGGTGATTGTGATAAGTTTAAATATGCATTGAATGATATGGAGTCTTTACAAAGCGGAGCTTCTACATTTCTTAACTATTGCTATGGATGTCATTCACTTCAATATTCAAGATGGGGAAGAATCGCAAAAGATTTACAAATCCCTGAAGACATTTTTTTTGAAAATTTAGTATTTGATAAATCCATTAAAGCTGGAGATCTTATGACGGGAGCTATGCCTGAAGTCGAGTCAGCTCAGTGGTTTGGAGTTGCGCCTCCTGATCTAACGCTTGTAAGCAGAGTGAGGGGCGATGATTGGCTTTATTCTTATTTAAGAACTTATTATGAAGACTCTTCTAAGCAATATGGTGTAAATAACTTAGTCTACCCTGGGACAGCAATGCCTAATGTGCTTGCAGCACTTCAAGGTAATCAAAAACTTATTTGCAAGAATATTCCAATTATTGCTAAAAATGGTGGAGAGAAAAGAGATAGTGAAGGCAATGCTCTTACAAAAGAAAAATGTGGATTTCTTCAAGTTGAAGAGGGTACGGGTTCATTAAATAAAGAAGAGTTTGATAAGGTTATATACGACCTCACTAATTTTCTTGTATACGTTGGCGAGCCATCAAAAGCTACTCGAGAGAGAATCGGGTGGTATGTTATTTTTTATTTCCTAATATTTACAGCTTTATCAGCTCTTTTGTATAGGGAATATCACAAAGACTATCATTAAAAATAGGGAAAAAATTATGATTTTATATTCAGATAGAGACGATCACTACAGTCAAAGAGTAAGAATAGTTTTAGCAGAAAAAGATATCACTGCTGAAATTAAAGAATCTAAACCAGAAGAAACGCCTGAAGATATTCTATCAATAAGCCCATATCATAAATTACCAATTTTAGTTGATAGAGATTTGGCAATTCATGACCCTTCTGTAATGATGGAATATTTAGATGAAAGATTTCCTCACCCACCATTATTACCAGTCTATCCAGTTGCCAGAGCAAACAGCAGAACCTTGATGTTAAGAATAGATAGAGAATGGTGTCCTATTGTTGATACCTTAATTGCTGGTGAGTTGCCTGAAAAAGAGCTAATAAAATTAAGAGAAGAATTATTGCATGAGATATCTTCCATTGCCCCAACCTTTAAAGAATTTAAATACTTTATGAGTGATGAGTTTACTCTTGTAGATTGTTGTTTTGCTCCCATACTCTGGAGACTTCCATCAATCGGTATAAGACTTCCAGTAAATAGACATTTAAAGCCTCTTATTGATTATCAAAAAGAGATATTCAAGAGACCTGGTTTCCTTGATAGCCTTTCTTCTCTTGAAAGAGATCTTAAAGAGGACTAGTTAAATTTTCCTGAGTTATTTTCCAAAAAGATAACTCTCTTTCAATACATTTATCATTCTGATAGTTAATAGCTCCTGAATTTAACAATATGAATGAGTCTGAGGCATTGGATGCATTTAATTCTTCAATTCTTAGCATGTCATCTATTAAGGCTTTATTAATCTCATCACCTATAGATATGATGCTTTGTTTTTGAGCAACTTTTTTATAGAAATACTGAGGCGTTGGTATATAAAGATTATCGAAATCACTTAGTTGTTTTGTATTAATAGCGCCTAACAAAATATTGTTAGTAGCATAAAAATCACTATTTAATAAATAACTTCTAAAAATAGGAACAATGGATTTGCCTATTGCATAGTCAACCAAGAAGTATACTTTTTTAAAATCCTTTCTCTCTCTTGGGGTATTTTCTAACACTATATTCTGATCTAATTTTTGAATTTTATTAAATCTAATTAAGCTCCGATCAATTCCAAGAGCTTTTTGTGCATACTCCTCATGATTTTTATCATTTATTAAAGAAAATTTAATACCAGGGAAGTTTTGCTTTAGATTCATTGCATATTCTTCATATGACTTTGTGAAAACGACTATAACTTCACTTGGATTATTTTTTTTAAAAATATGATCTTCAATAATATCTTTTTGATCTTGAAGATAGCTACTACAAAAAAATAATAGATTTGAGTCAAGCAGCCCATCACTAATGATTCTTCCTTTCGAATCAAAAGTAATATTAAATTTATTACCTCTTCTTAAAACTGATTCAATAATATATTCCTTATTTTTTTTACCCGTGTTGAAGTTCGCATTTATCAANGGGACTGATCGAAGCTTTTTTTTGTTTAAGGTTATTAGTTGGATTTGATTAGCATAATAATCTTTTATCTGACCATTTTGAATGAATGCATTAACTTTTTCTAAATTTGCTTCATCGACTCGATTATAAAAAAATATTTCTTCTAAAATAAACGCAATCTCATCTCTTAATTCTTTAGAAATTTCCTCATAGCCGTCTATCATTTGATATGTATAAGAGTTCTCATGCCCGCCCTTTACGCTCAAGTCATTAATAATTGGAACAGAGCTGCACCCTGATAGAATAAGGATTAAGGAAACTGAAATAAATGTTAAGCTAGGTCTTATCATTTTTTTATACTTTTATTATGTTAAATCTTTTGTCAACACCAATTGGTAATCTCAATGATATATCACTTAGAGCAATTGATGCTCTTAAAAAAGCAGATTATATCTATGCAGAAGATACTAGAGTAACCAACAAACTCCTTCATTTTCTAAAGATTGATAAGAAATGTAGAACTCTTCATGAGCATAACGAAGAAACTGTAAGTCACGATATTATAGAGTTACTAAATAAACAGAATGAAATTGTATTAGTCTCAGATGCTGGAACTCCTTCAGTATCAGACCCAGGATATTATCTAATTCAGCAATGCATAAAAGAAGATATTATATTCTCCTTAGTGCCAGGACCATCATCGGTGATTAGTGCCTTAGTAATGTCTGGGCTATCAACCTCTAGCTTTTCTTTTCTTGGTTTTGTCCCAAGAAAAAAAAGTCAAAAAAAAGAGTTCATAAGTTTTTTAAGGCATGAAAAAAATACAATTATTCTTTTTGAGTCTGCAAAAAGAATCGAAGATACTTTAAATGTTTTAAGAGAGGAGTATTCATTAACTAAAAAGATTGCATTATGCAGAGAGATGACAAAGATTCATGAAACAATTGAGAGGGGAACTATAGAGGAAGTATCGTTAAGAGTGAAGAACGGCTTAGTGGTCCTTAAAGGTGAATTTGTAATTGTTATCGAAAGTTCTTCAACAGACAAGCCAAGTTTTATTCTTGATAAAAAAGTAAAAGATTCTTTTTTAAGGTTTTTGCCTGCAAAAGATGCAGCAAAATTGATCTCACTTTTGTCAAAAGAAAATAAAAGAGATATTTACAAGCAACTACTTGATTAACAAACTATAATAAATTGAGTTGGTTGGGTGATCGCTAGTTTACTAGAGGAAAGTCCGGACTTCATAGAGCAGGACGCCAGGTAACGCCTGGGAGGCGCGAGCCTACGGAAAGTGCAACAGAAAGTATACCGCCAATTTTAATTGGTAAGGGTGAAATGGTGGGGTAAGAGCCTACCGCTTAGTTGGAGACAAGTAAGGCATTGTAAACCCCAGTCCGAAGCAAGACCAAATAGAAATCCATTTAAGCTGCTCGCTTAGGATTTGGGTAGGTTGCATGAATATTATGGCAACATAATATCTAGATAGATGATCATCATTTACAGAATCCGGCTTATAGACCAACTCATATTTTTTCTGTTACGGATCAAGTGTGAGAAAAAGTGTGTAAATGTGTTGCAAAGTGTGTAAAAAGTCTATATATTTTGACCATGTATGGTTTTAATACAGTTTCATTAGATACTAAAGGTAGGTTGGCTATCCCAGCCAAATATCGCTCTAATTTATTAGAAAAAAATGAAACAAAAATTGTTGTAACCAAAGATCCGCAATACCCATCTTTAAAAATTTATCCCGAATCAGAATGGAATGAAATTTCTAATAAACTTCAGTCATTACAGGGGTTAGATCCTATAGTTAGAAGCTTGCAATGGACTATATTAGGTAATGCACATGTTATAGACCTAGATGTTGAAGGAAGAATGCTTGTATTAATTCCAGCAGAGTTAAGAAAGTATGCTGATATAAATGATCAAAAACAGATTTCTTTGGTTGGCATGGGCGAAAAATTTGAGGTCTGGAACATAAATAATTGGGAAATGAGACAAATGGGTGGACCTTTGTCTACAGAAATTCTAGATGTAGTTCTTCCAGAAAGCGTTAAATCAATGTCATTTTAATAGGGGATAAATGATGAATTTTGAAGTAATAGGTCAGGCAGTAGAAAACGCAAAAATAAAAGTTGTAGGTGTGGGTGGTGCTGGTGGAAATGCAGTCATTCATATGATTAATCATAATATCGAAGGTGTTGATTTTATTTGTGCAAATACGGACACTCAAGCATTATCAGAGGCAAATGGTGCAATTACATTAAAATTAGGTAATGGATTAACAAAAGGCCTTGGTGCTGGTGCTAATCCTGATGTTGGCAGAAAAGCAGCGGAAAGTGACAGACTTGCAATAGAAGAGCTCTTAGTTGGAGCAGACATGGTATTTATAACAGCAGGAATGGGAGGCGGTACTGGAACAGGAGCTGCCCCAGTAGTTGCATCTATTGCCAAAGAATTGGGCGCACTTACAGTAGCAGTGGTCACAAAACCATTTAAATTTGAAGGTAAAAGAAGAATGTCTGCAGCTGAGAAGGGTCTGGCCTCACTAGTAGAGGAAGTTGATAGTCTTGTCACAATTCCAAATCAAAAACTTTATGAAATTCTTGGAGAAGATACTCCTATGCAAGATGCTTTTGCAAAAGCAGATGATGTTTTAAAAGGCGCAGTTCAAGGAATATCAGATATTATTATGAAAAAAGGTCACATCAATGTTGACTTTGCAGATGTTAAAACTGTTATGTCGGAAAAAGGCATCGCCATGATGGGAACAGGAAGAGCAAGTGGAAAAAATAGAGCAGAAGCAGCGGCAACCCAAGCTGTTAAAAGTGAGTTACTTGAGGATATCAACCTTAAGAATGCAAGAGGTGTTCTCGTAAATATCACTGCTGCAAAACCAACTCTTGGAGACCAAACAGAAGTAGCAGATATTGTCGAAGAAATAATACATGAAGAAGCAAATATTATTTATGGTCTAGTTTATGATGAAACTGTTGATGATGATTTATTGGTAACAATAGTCGCAACAGGTGTAGATCAGAGAGCTCCTACNTTAGTAATAGATAANCAGCCATCAATTCAATTAAATCCGGTAGGATTAAGAAGAGATGACATAGATCAAAAAGGGGGCACATCGTCTGCAGCGGAAATTGATTTCCTTGATGTGCCAACTTTTATGCGAAAACAAGTAGATTGATATGCTTCATTTTCCAGTATTACTGGAAGAGTCTTTAGATTTTCTCATCCACAAAAAAAATGGTAAATATGTAGACTGTACATATGGAAGAGGCGGTCACACTCAATCTATTTTAAATAGAATAGATGCCGATGCTCAACTAACATCATTCGATAAAGATTTAGATGCATTTAACCATGCATCACTCATTAAAAATAAAAATTTTAATGCAATCCATAACTCATTCAATAAATTAGAAAATACTTTTGACAAGGAAACTGTTGATGGAATTCTATACGATTTAGGTACTTGCTCTACTCATTTTGATGAAGGCAACAGAGGTTTTAGTTTCCTCCATGATGGTCCTTTAGATATGAGATTTAATGTCACGAAGGGTGTTCCGCTATCAGCATGGCTTAAAAAAGCAACCCAAAAAGAAATTATGGATATTTTATATAAATATGGAGATGAAAAACATGCAAAAATCATTTCAAGCTCAATTTTAGATCATAGATCAAAAAATGAAATTAAATCCACTATTCAGCTAGCAAATATTATTGAAGATATATATCCAGAAAAAAGAAAAAAAATCCATCCAGCTACTAAATCCTTCCAAGCCTTCAGAATACATATCAATAATGAGTTAGGGGAACTTAAACAGTCCCTGGAACAAGCTAGCAATATTCTTGTCAAAAACGGTATCATTGTTGTAATTTCTTTCCATTCTCTGGAAGATAATATAGTGAAAGAATTTTTTAAGCCAAGCGTAATGAATTTCCCTAAAGATATTCCTTTAAACACAATAGAAGAAAAAGACTTTAAATGCATCGCCAAAAAAATTAGGCCCACAGAAGAGGAGGTTGCTTTAAATAAGCGCTCAAGAAGTGCAATTATGAGAGTTTTTAAAAAAATATAATGACTAAATTAAATAATATTATTTTATTATTCTTGTTATTTGTGGTTTGTTTTATTTCTTTGGAACAGATCAAATTATCTTTTGAAATAAGTAGATTGCATTCAAATCAGGAGAATTTAAGAAAAGAATATGAAGATTTTAAAGATACGAATCTTAAGTTAATTACTCAATTTAATACAAATAACTCACCTGCAAGTATCGAAAAATCTGCAAAAGAAGAGCTTGGTATGATTAAGAAAAAAGCAAAAAAAATATATATTAAATATTCAGATGAAGAAAATTAGTATTATAAATTGGCGCTTTATTTTAGTATGTTCNTTTTTTAGTTTATCTATTTTTGCTATTGCCTACAAAATTATTTCTTTGCAAATAGATGACAGTATTTTTTTAAAAAATGAAGGTAAGAAAAAATATATAAAGTATAGAAATATTAACCCAGTTAGAGGAACTATTTACGATAGAAATAACTTCCCATTGGCTGTTTCTATTATTAACTATGATCTTTATGCCCTTAAAGGTTTAGAGTTAGCAAAATTCATATCGATTAAAGATCTTATCTCCTTAGATGAGGATCTCAATATTAATGAATCCTTCTCAAAGAAAACTTTAATCAAAAAAGGGCTATCTAGAAACGAGCAGTTAATTATTGAAACTCTTAAAAACAATAAACTTGAAGTTGAAGTAAGACATAGCAGACATTATCCTTTAGGAGATCAAATAGCACCGCTTGTAGGTTTTTATGGTAAAGACAGAGCACAAGAAGGGCTTGAAAAAAGCTATGACTCTGTACTTTCTGGTAAAAATGGTAAGGAAAAATTTTATAAGAATGCTAAACAAAAGATTATCTCCAAACCAATCGAGGTAGATAAAGCTATCCAAGGAAGGGATATAGTACTGACTATAGATTCCACTATACAATTCTATGCTTATAAGTTTTTAGCGGAAGCCATTAAAGAAAATAAAGCTAAGGCAGGCACAGCTCTTGTATTTGATAACATGAGTGGAGAGGTCTTAGCTGTTGCTAGCTATCCCTCATATAATCCAAATGACCCTAGCAGGGCAATACAGAAAAATAGAGCGCTTATAGATGCATACGAGTTAGGTTCAGTACTTAAGCCAATCCTACTTTCCTCAGCAATTGATAATAATATTTTTGATCCTGATATACCTATTGAAATTCCAAGAAGGTTAAAGATAAATGATAAAATTATCAGCGACTATAAGAGTTATGAGGAACTTACCCCCAAACAAGTAATTGCCTATTCAAGCCAAGTTGGAGCTTCCAAAATTGCTATTATGCTTGGTTATGAGAAATTAAAAGATGCTTACTATAATTTTGGTTTCGGTAAACCAATATCAATAAACTTCCCCTCATCGGCATTCGGATTAATGAACATAAAGGATAAAATATCAGATAAGGAGCTAGCAAGCCTGGGTTATGGTTACGGCTTAACCATTAGCCCTTTTCAGATAACGTCAGCATATTCTGTATTTGCAAACAAAGGTATATATAAAGATTTTAAGATACTGAAGAGTGATGAAGTGGGTCTACATAGGGTTATCTCTGAAGATTCTGCAAAACATACTCTGGAAGCTCTAAAAGAGGTAGTTCATATTGGAACTGGAAAAAATGCAGATATTAATGGCTATACCGAGGGAGGTAAAACTGGCACAGTTCATAAAACATCTTACGGTAATGGCTATGCTGAAGATTCATATAGAGCTTCATTTGTTGGCATAGCTCCCCTCTCTGATAAGTCGCTAACAATTTTTGTCTCAATCGATGAACCTGGTTTAAATGCATACTCAGGCGGAATGATTGCAGCTCCATTATTTAAAAAAATAGCTGATAGCTCTCTAAACTATCTTGGATATTCAGAAGATGAATAGTTTAGAAAAAATATTAGGAATTAATTTTCCAAAAAATATAAATATCAATGGAGTTACCAATAACTCTCATAATGTTAAAGATGGGTTTATTTTCTTTGCACTTGATGGCTTGCATGCTCACGGAAGTAAATATATTTCACATGCGATTGAGCTTGGTGCCTCAATGGTCATTCATAATGATTTGGAATATTTATCGAATAAAGAAAATATTATTTACGTTGAAGACTTATGTATTTTTGATTCATATACTCAAAAAAATAAAGTTTTTTTATTTTTAGAGGAATTCTATCAACTTGTTGATATTCAAAGTAAAAATAATTACTTTGCCTTTACTGGAACAAATGGGAAAACATCTACTGCTTACTTAACCCATCAGATGTTGGTAAAAAGTGGCTATGAATCAATTTATATAGGAACACTGGGAACAAAATATAATAATGAAGAAATAAATAAAAGCATATCTTCAAAAACAACACCTGATATTTTTGAATTTTTTAAAATTTTTAGTTTTTATAATTTTAATGACTCAGTATCAGTTTGCATTGAGATATCTTCACATGCACTATCTCAAGAAAGGCTCAAAGGTATTTCTTTTTATAATTCAGCAGCTCTTCTTAATATTGGAACAGACCATCTCGATTACCATGGCNGCTTAAAAGAATACACTGATATAAAGTTTCAAATATTTAATCCTTCCAGCCCACTAATGTTGATAAATGNGGATCTCGNTCCACNTAAAGATAAATATGANTATCTAAAAAATTCTAAACATCAGCTAACAACAATAAGTAAAAAGAATAAGTCTGCTGATATTTATTACGAAATAGTTTCTATTGATAAAGAGCAATCTTTATTTAATATCATGATAAATAATCCTCCAATAGGTTATTTTCCTTCATACAATCAGACATATAAATTTTCATGCAACCTATTCCCTGAATTTAATATTGAAAATTTAGTATTTGGAATATGCTCTATTGGCTTTGCTGATTTTTCACAAATAAAAATAAATGATCTTAATTATCTAACTCTCCCCAAAGGAAGAACGGAATTAATTAATAATATACCTGCAAATGTAATAATTGATTTTGCTCATAATGCAGAAGGAATAGAATTGTTTTTATTATCAATTAAAAACTACTTTAAAAAAATTGTTGTCGTATTTGGATGTGGGGGTGACAGAGATAAATTAAAAAGACCTAAAATGATGAAAGCTGCAATAGGCAATGCTAGTAAAATAATTTTTACTTCTGACAATTCGAGAAGTGAAAGTTTTAATTCAATTTTTAATGATGCTCTAAAAGGTAATAATCATGAAAAAGTTATTTCAATAGAAGATAGAAGAGAGGCAATTATTCAAGGTAGCAAGCTCATAGATAAAGATGATTGCTTAGTTATACTTGGAAAGGGACATGAAGAGACTCAAGAAGCATCTGGAAAAAAAGTTTTTTTTAGTGACCATGGAGTGGTAAATGAAATTTATAAGTAATTCAAATGACGTATCAAAATTTTTAGGCACCTCAGTAAAAAAAAATATTCTCATAAAAAGTATTTCCATTGATACAAGAACCTTAAGAAAAAACGCATTATTTATAGCCATTAAGGGCAATAGTTTTAATGGCAACAANTACGTTAACNCGGCAATTAAGAAGGGCGCNTCACTTGTAATCGCTGATGGAAAAGAGTTTAAGGATTCTAAGGATAAGCGAATTATATATGTACCTGATTCTATAAAAGCTTTAAAAAAAATNTCAAAAAATATAATAAGTAGTTTTGAGGGTGAAATAGTTGGTATTACTGGNAGNAATGGAAAGACGTCAACAACTAGCATGATCAATCAATGCTTGAAGGGTAGTTCAAGTACCATGAAAAATTTCAATAATGAAATAGGAATGCCTCTGAGCATAATGAATGCAAAAAGAGCCTCTACCTGCTTGGTAATGGAAATGGGTGCAGCTAATTTTGGCGATATACATTATTTAAGTTCTTTCCTTAAGCCTCATGTTGGAGTGATTACAAATATTGGCAGCTCCCATCTTGAAAGCCTAAAAAACATCAATGGTGTTTTTAAGGTTAAATCAGAGATGGTATCTAATATTAAAAAAAATGGATGTTTGGTCATACCATCTGAAAATAAAAACCATCAAAGTCAGTGGAAAGAGATGAGAAATGATATCTCTATTATTACTTTTGGGCTGAGCAAAGATTCTGATTTTTATGCGGCAGATATAAATTATAGTATCAATAAAACATCTTTCACAATTTTGTCTACAAAACATAATGTTAAGCAAAGAATAAACTCAAATCTTGCTGGAGAGCACAATATTAAAAATATTTTAGCTACTTTCTCAGTATTATTCTTTTTAAATAAGTCAGAAAAAGATATCGTAAAAAATATTAAAAATATTAAGTTAATGGGCAGACAAGATCAATTCAGCTGGATTAATAAGTCAACACTAATAGATGATACTTATAATGCAAACCCAGATTCTGTAAAAAAATCAATAGACCTTTTATCAAACTCCCAAAAAAGAAAAGTATTAGTTTTAGGAGATATGCTTGAATTAGGTAGAATGAGAAAGCATATGCATAAAAAGATTGGGAATTATGCATCACACAAGAAAATAGATATATTGCTTGGTTTTGGTGATTTAACAAAATATGCTGTTGATGCATTTGGAAAAAATGGTGTGTTTTTTAGTAATGAAAATGAGTTAAAAATTTTCTTAAGACAAAATATATCATCTGATGATGTTGTACTTTTAAAAGGCTCTAGAGGCATGCAAATGGAAAAATTTATAAATGTTTGAATATTTAGGAACTGTACTTGTTGATTATGATCCTGGTTTTGATGTCCTAAGGTATCTTACTGTAAGGACCCTGGGAGGGGCAGTAACAGCCCTCATGATTTCTATTTTAATGGGCCCATTAATTATAAAAATATTAAAGTCTATGCAATTTGAACAGCATGTTAGAACGCAAGGTCCAGAATCTCATTATAAAAAATCAGGTACTCCAACAATGGGAGGTCTTCTAATTTTGTCATCATTAGTTATTTCAACACTATCTGTGGGCCGACTTAAGTAATAGATATATATGGGTAGTGCTATTTGTTACAGTTTCTTTTGCAATGATTGGATTTGCAGATGATTATATTAAGATAAAGAAAAAAAGCTCTGATGGCCTTTCCTCCAAACAAAAAATTATTTTACAGATAGCTTTCTCGTTTATATCAGTAACTTATTTATTTTATTCTGCAGAGACGGCTCCAGAAACCTCTTTTATCGTCCCCTTTTTTAAAGATCTATTAATTCCAATGAGCCCATTTGTATTTATTTTTACCGGAATGTTTGTTCTTGTAGGATCGTCAAATGCCGTTAATCTTACTGATGGTCTTGATGGCTTAGCTATTCTTCCTTCAGTGCTCATTGCAGGAGCGCTTGGTTTGATAGCATACAGCATGGGAAATCAAATAATTGCAGATTACTTATACCTTCCTCATTTAAAACTTTCAGGAGAATTAATAGTATTTTGTGGTGCATTGATTGGCTCAGGTATTGGTTTTCTTTGGTACAACACATATCCTGCACAAATCTTTATGGGAGATATTGG
>JGI26079J46598_1000369_pt1 | contig 18369 bp, 16 predicted proteins | sample SaaInl59LU_5_DNA_FD_46598 | JGI IMG/M metagenome (IMG submission 46598) | reverse complement strand
ACTTTGTTTGATACTTATTTTGGACAAAATGTAGATACAGATTTAGGTTGTGCACAGGATGATTACGTAGGATGTGATGTGGGAAGAGGATTGGGTTATGCCTATAACGCAGATGCAACAGACGACAATTGTTCAAATGGTGCCGTTCCTTACGGAAGTAATCCTCCAGCAATTGGTGTTGACTTTTTCGAAGGTCCTTACCAAGATAATGACGGATTAGCAAACCCATACTTTGTAAACGGATCCTCTAACTTTCTTACAGAAGCAGTACCAGGAAACGGAATTGGATATGGAGATTCTGTGGTAGACAATGAAAGATTTGGGATGAGAAGATTTGTATACTATAACAATTCTGCCGGAGGTAATCAAAGTGATCCAGATAACCAAATTGAACACTACAATTATTTGAGAGGTTTATGGAAAGATGGAGTGAAATTTCAGTACGGTGGAAATGCTTATCCAGCACCCATTGGTACTTCAACTTCAGGAGTTGATTGTGATTTCATGTTCCCAAGTGACCCGGCAACTGGCCGTAATACAGATCCAGAAGGATGGGGAACTGGTGGAAACACGTCTGTAGCTGCATTGCCATGGTCGGAATCATCAGTTGGAAACGCAGCAGGTGATAGAAGATTCTTGCAATCAGCCGGTCCATTTATTTTGGAGCCAGGTGCATTGAATAATATTACCGTTGGGGTAGTTTACGGAAGAGGTACTAGCGGAAACTTATCAGCAATTGCTAAACTGACTCAGGCAGATGATAAAGCACAGAGTCTGTTTGATAACTGTTTCGAAATTTTAGAAGGACCAGATGCTCCTAAATTATCAATTCAAGAATTGGACAAAGAATTAATCCTTACTATTGATCCAAAAGCCAATGGATCTGATATAGAGAATTATGCAAAATTAGACCCAACTATCGATACGAGTTTATTGGTAGATAGTTTGAAAGGAGTAAACGGAAGAAACAATTTCTATACTTTTGAAGGTTACCAGATCTTCCAATTGAAAGATAACTCTGTGTCGGCTTCAGATATTTATGACATTGATAAGTCAAGATTAGTTGCTCAGTTTGATATTGCAAATGGAATAACCAAATTGATTAACTATTCTGTGGACCCCGTGTTAGAAGTGGGAGTTCCTGAATTGCTGGCTAATGGCGCTGACGAGGGAATTAAACACTCATTAAGGGTAACTGAAGATTTGTTTGCAAAAGGAAATACTCGATTAGTAAACCACAAAACCTATTATTTCTTAATTATTGCATACGGATACAATGAGTTTAAGAAATATGACCCTACGAATGCTTTAGCGTTAGATGGTCAACAAAAACCTTATATCGCTTCAAGAAAAGGATTTGATGGAGGAGAAATTGCAGCTTACGGAGGAATACCTCATATCACCACTCCTGAAGCTGGAGGAACTGTTCAAAACGCGAACTATGGAGATGGAGTTGAAATAACTCGAATAGAAGGAATGGGTAACGGAGGAAGAGAGCTTGAATTGACTTCTCAATCTAGAATAGATATTGCCAAAAACAACAGAGCGGAAGAAGTAACCTACGAAGCAGGTAAAGGTCCAGTTGACATTAAAGTGATTGATCCATTAAACCTAATTGCTGATGAATATGAATTAAGATTTATTAAAGATGCTTCCAATAGAATGGATTCAGCTACTTGGGAATTAACGAGTTTGAGTACGGGTGAAGTTTATACTTCTGATGAAAGCATTGCACTTGGATATGAGCAATTGTTCCCAGATCTAGGATTTTCAGTAAATATTGAGCAATACAATCATCAAACAGTNTCAGTTAAAACAGATCCTGCAAGTTCAACAGGATCGGCTGAGCCAAGTACAAATTTGATCTCNTGGAGTTTAGAATACTCAGATCCAACTAAAGCTTGGTTAACAGGAATGCCTGACCAAGATGGAAATTCAGAATTCAATTGGATTAGGAGTGGAACACAAATAAGTGATCCAGCTACTCCGGACGGATCATACAATGATTACCAAGGACTAGATGATCAGCAACAGTTTGAAGGAATTGCAAATGGAACATTCGCACCTTTCAGATTAATGGGATCTCAGCCAGTGCCCAATTCACCGGTTGGAGGAGTGGGAGAAGCAACTGGTGCTCTCAAGTCATTCAATGGAATGTTGGAGTTACACAGTGTAGATGTTGTGTATACAAGAGACAAAAACTTATGGACGAGATGTGTTGTGTTGGAAACACAAGAAAGTACGACCTTAGCAGAGGGTGGTGCAAGTAAATTGCGACCAAGAGAAGCAGCTTCTATTGATAAAGAAGGAAGGCAAGCTGGTGATCCAGGCTACAATAGTTCGGAAGGTGATTTAGTGAGTGCAACAGGAATGGGTTGGTTCCCAGGATATGTGATTGATTTAGAAACCGGAGAAAGATTGAATGTTGCTTACGGTGAGGACTCTTGGTTGGCTGGAGATAACGGAAGAGACATGATGTTCAATCCAACATCTACATTCTCTCAAGGATTAGGAAGCTGGGTAGCTGGAGGTAAACACTACTTGTATGTCTTTAGAAATCAAGATATAGTTACTGAACCCGTGATTATGGCCAATGACGCCAGTCCTGTTACCCAATATGACAACGGTCAAAAAGTGTGGGATAAAATTAATAATGCCTCACAAAGAGGACAACTTTGGAGGTCATGTATGTGGGTAGGAATACCAATGACTATTCCTGGTAGAACATTTCTTGCAACAGATGCCATCCTAAAGGTAAGAGTGGAAACTGATTACGAAAGATATGCTACTGGAGGTAATGTGGTAAACGTTGTATCATCCACTACAGCTAACAATGAGGCATCTAGTAAAAATGAATGGTTTAATCTATACAAGTTTAATACTAACTCTGTAGCAACTGGAAAAGGCGTATTAGATACGGCTCAATCTGCGTTAGATTTAATTAATGTGGTGCCAAATCCATATTATGCCTACGCAAATTATGAGTCTAGTAGACTAGACACAAGAATTAAAATAACGAATCTACCTGAGAAATGTACAATTAGGATATACAACGTAGGTGGTTCGTTAGTAAGAACATTAACAAAAGATGATCCATTGACTTCAATAGATTGGGATTTGAAAAATGTGAACGGTGTGCCCATTGCTGGTGGAGTCTACATTATACATGTTGATGTTCCAGAAGTAGGAGAAAAAGTCATTAAGTGGTTTGGAGCTTTAAGACCACCAGATTTGACCAATTTCTAAGGATACCACAACTGTAAATTAATTATTTAAAGAAACATACTTTTATGAAACTTAAATTAACAATACTATCAATTGCAGCGCTGTTTTCAGTAAACACTTTCGCAGGAAATGAGGACCGAATTGGTGCCGCAGGAGCGACCCAATTGCTCATAAATCCTTGGGGAAGGACTTCAGGATGGGGAAATGCTGCTGGAGCTCACGTAAAAGGACTAGAGGCAATGCAACTCAACGTAGCTGGATTGGCTCTTGCTGGAAAAACGGAAATTAGTTTTGCAAACACAATCTGGATGCAATCAACCGATATCAATATCAATACTTTTGGTTTGGCACAGCGTGTGGGTGAATCAAGTGTATTAGGAATTAGTATAATGTCAACCAATTATGGTGATATTCCTGTCACAACAACGGAATTACCTGAGGGAGGATTAGGAACCTTTTCACCGTCAAGTTTCTTAATGAACTTAGCTTATGCAAGGGAATTTTCTGCCTCAATTACTGGAGGGATAAACGTCAAAATTATGAATGAAGGATCCTCAAATGCAAGAGCCTCTGGGGTAGCATTCGATGCAGGAGTTAGGTATGTAACCGGTGAGAATGATCAAATTAAAATTGGACTAGCATTGAAAAATGTAGGTCCACCAATGAAATATAGAGGTGATGGATTCTCAATTGAAACCATGAACCCTTTTACAGAAATTTCTACCACGACAGAACAAAGAACAGCTAATTTTGAGTTGCCTTCTTTGATTAATATCGCAGCAGCTTATGATTTCTTAATAAATGAAAACAATAAGTTGACATTAGCTGGTACTTTCACTTCTAACTCCTTCCAAAGAGACCAGTTTAGAGTAGGAGGTGAGTATAGCTTAAACGCTAAGAAAATTATGATTATCCTAAGAGCTGGATTGGCTTACGAGGAAGGAATTTTTTCTGACTCAGAAACGTTATCAGCCCTGTCAGGTCCTACAGCTGGAGTGTCATTAGATTTTCCTTTTGGGAAAAACGAATCATCTTTAGGTGTTGACTATTCATATAGAACCGCACCAGTACTTGGAGGTATCCACTCGGTAGGTGTGACGCTAAAGTTGGGTAACAGTGAGGATGAGTAGAATTGAACAAGATTGTTCTAAGTAAATAAAAATTTGTATATTTGTTTATACGAAGAATAAGAAAGAGAGTCGCAAGATTCTCTTTTTTTGCGTTATAAGAATTTCAAAAAAGAAGAGATTATGTCGGATATTACTTATTATACGGAAGAAGGGTTAAAGAAGTTNAAGGATGAATTACACGAATTAGAAACTTTTGAAAGGCCCCGAGTTTCACAGCAAATTGCTGAAGCTAGAGATAAAGGAGACTTGTCGGAAAATGCAGAGTATGATGCAGCAAAAGAAGCCCAGGGATTATTGGAAATGAAAATTTCACAGCTTAAGACTCTTATCTCGACTGCAAGAGTTCTGGACGATACAGACATGGACACTTCTAAGGCCTTGATTTTATCCAAAGTGAAGATCAAAAACTTAAAGAATGGAATGGAGGTTCAATACACCCTTGTAGCTGAAAACGAAGCGAATTTAAAGGACAAAAAGATTTCTGTGGATTCGCCTATCGGAAAAGGACTTTTGGGACACAAGGTTGGAGATATTGCGGATGTTCAAACTCCAGGTGGAATTATTCAATTCGAAATCATGGAAATTTCAAGATAATGGCGACTATCTTTACAAAAATTATAAAGGGTGAGATTCCTTGCTATAAAATAGCCGAAAACGAACAGTTTTTGGCATTTTTGGACATCAATCCATTGACCAAAGGACACGCATTAGTCATTCCGAAAGTAGAAATTGACTATATCTTTGACTTGAAAGATGAAATGCTCACAGAAATGATAGTATTTGCTAAAAAGGTTGCGCTTCAAGTGGAAAAAGCGATACCTTGCAGAAGAATGGGAGTTGCTGTGATAGGATTAGAAGTTCCTCACGCTCACATTCATTTAGTTCCTTTAAATCAGGTGGAAGACATTAATTTTTCGAGACCAAAATTAAGCTTCACTCAAAAAGAAATGGAAGAGACCTTAGAAAAAATAGTAGAAGTTTAAAATAATTTCGGGATGTAGCTTAGTCCGGTTAAAGTGCTGGTCTGGGGGACCAGAGATCGGAGGTTCGAATCCTCTCATCCCGACAAAATTGGACAATAAAAAAGCCCTGAAGGAACTTCAAGGCTTTTTTTATTGTTTCAATTTGTTTCTCTAAAGAGAAAATACATTCATTTATTTTGAAAGAGCTTCGGCCACTTTTTTACCAATTTCTGCGGGAGAACTAGCAACACTAATTCCACACTCAGCCATAATTTTCATTTTCGCTTGTGCAGTATCATCAGCACCACCAACGATTGCTCCAGCGTGCCCCATTTTTCTTCCTTTTGGTGCAGTTTGTCCAGCAATAAACCCAATTACAGGCTTTTTATTGTTGTCTTTCACCCATCTTGCAGCATTTGCTTCCATGTCTCCACCAATCTCACCAATCATCACAATAGCGTCAGTTTCAGGGTCATTCATAAACATTTCAACAGCTTCTTTAGTAGTTGTTCCAATAATTGGATCGCCACCAATACCGATTGCCGTAGAGACTCCTAATCCAGCTTTTACTACTTGGTCAGCTGCTTCGTAAGTCAATGTTCCTGATTTAGAAACAATCCCTACTCTTCCTTTTTTGAAAACAAATCCTGGCATAATTCCAATTTTAGCTTCATCTGCAGTGATGATTCCAGGACAGTTTGGTCCAATCAATCTAGAATCTTTGTCAGACAAGTAAGCTTTTACTTTTACCATGTCGTTCGTTGGAATACCTTCTGTAATACAAACGATTACTCCAATATTGGAGTCAGCAGCTTCCATAATTGCATCAGCAGCAAANGCTGGTGGTACAAAAATGATTGAAACATTCGCTCCAGTTTCTTTAACAGCATCAGCTACCGTATTAAATACAGGTTTGTCAAGGTGTTTTTGCCCCCCTTTTCCTGGAGTTACTCCACCTACAACATTCGTCCCATATTCAATCATTTGACCTGCATGGAAAGTTCCTTCGTTTCCTGTGAAACCCTGAACAATTATTTTAGAATCTTTGTTTACTAGTATACTCATTGTATTTGATTGGTTTTTTTATGAATATTCAAAAGTAGTTTTTTATCCCTTCTTTTACAAAAATTAGGGTTTTAATATTTTGCATTTTTCTATAAAAATGACTTTCATATATAAATTTGCAAGAGCTCCATTTCTTCCATACAATTCCAACCCACTTTCTTTGGGAAGAGAAGAGTGAAAGAACACCTTACAAATTCTCTTCGATTAATTAAAATAAACCGTAATTTTGTCACATGATTTTAGATTCTACCGATACAATTTGTGCACTGTCAACTGCTAACGGAATGGGTGCAATAGCTATGATTCGTGTTTCAGGTGCCAGAGCTTTTGACATTGTTTCTACTGTGTTTTCGAAATCAATAGAATCGCTCGAATCGCATACGGCTCATTTTGGTACCATAAAAAATGACGGAAAACTAATCGATGAAGTGGTTGTGACGGTATTTAAGAATCCGGCTTCATTTACTGGTGAAGATGTGGTAGAAATTGCATGCCATGGTTCGGTATTTATTCAACAAGAAATACTGAAATTATTACTCAAAAAAGGATGTCGATTTGCCAAGCCCGGTGAGTTTTCGATGCGTGCTTTTGCTAACGGAAAGTTTGATTTGTCCCAAGCAGAGGCAATTTCTGACTTGATTTCTTCGACTACCGAAGCTGCTCACAAACTTGCTTTGCAACAAATGCGTGGTGGATTTTCGGATGAGATAAATTTGTTGAGAGAAGAATTGGTAAATTTTGCTTCACTCATTGAATTGGAGCTCGATTTTAGCGAAGAAGACGTTGAATTTGCAGACAGAAGCCAACTGAATGAACTGCTCGACAGAATTTCGGCCAAGTTAACGAGCTTAATAGATTCATTTTCTTTTGGAAATGCGATTAAAAATGGAGTACCCATTTCCATTATCGGAGCTCCCAATTCGGGTAAATCCACTTTNCTGAATAAATTCTTGAAAGAAGAAAAAGCAATTGTATCCAATATTGCAGGAACTACTCGTGATATTGTGGAAGACGAAATTGTGATTGAGGGAATAAAATATCGATTTATTGATACCGCAGGAATCCGCGACACAGAGAATGAAATTGAAAAAATAGGAATCCAACGAGCAATTGAAAAAGCCGGTAAATCGGCTATTATTCTCTATTTGTTTGACGCTTCGCACGATTTGAATAAGGTACAGAATGAGTTTGAAGTCTTAAAATCTCAACTAACAGGCGACTCAATTGATGTAATTTGGGTGGCTAATAAGATGGATTTATTGGAGAATAATTCTGTTTTAAATGGCTTGGATTGTATTCAAATTTCAGCATCTGAAGGAGATAATTTAGAAGAATTGACTCAAAAAATCATTGAAATTACCAACTCAAAAAATGCGGAAGAGCAGCAAGTTGTGGTAACCAATGTGCGTCATTACGAGGCCCTGACCAAAGCNAATGAGGCAATAAGTCAAGTTACCGATGCACTAGNAATGGGTATACCGGGTGACTTGGTAGCCGTTGATATACGCCAAGCTCTTCACTTTTTGGGAGAAATTACTGGTGAGATTTCTACGGATGAGTTGCTTGGGAATATATTTTCGAAGTTTTGTATTGGAAAGTAACCACTACAAACATAACGAACAATAAAACTACACTAAAAGCCTGTTATCATTGATTTAATAGGCTTTTTTGTTTCAACAAAGTTAATGTTTATTTTGTTTTATTTAGCGTTATTAGGTACAAATTTGTACCTTTGTTGTACCTCGTGTAGTTGAGGTACAAAAATTAGGAGTTCAGCCTTTTTTATTTTGCACCTATTTGCACTTAAATTAACTTAATGACATTTAAAGCTATCTAATGAGTAGTAAAATTGAAATAAAAAGAATTTGTGAATACTGTAATAATGAATTTACGGCTAAAACAACTGTAACAAAGTATTGTTCGCATAAATGCAACCAAAGACATTATAAAGTAAGAGTAAAGGAGCAGAAAATTAAAAAGTCTAATTCTGAAACCACTAAAATTAGGGTTCAGCCTATTGAGGTATTAAAGGCAAAGGAATTTTTAACGGTTCGTGAAGTATCACAGTTATTAAATTGTTCTGTTCGTACAGCCTATAATTATATTGATAGTGGAACTATTAAAGCCGTGAACTTGGGGCAAAGAATGATAAGGGTTAAGCGTTCTGAAATTGATAGTTTATTTCAAGGGTAAAAAATAAAGTTGTTTTTAACCGTTCACTTTTTTCACGGTTTTCACTAAAGCATAAATACAATGAGTACAAAAGTAAGTTTAAGGCAAAAGAGTATAAGTAAAGGACGTAAGAGCCTGTACCTTGATTTTCACCCGCCAATACCACACCCGAAACCATTTTTGAATAAAAAGACGGGTGAAATGGTTACAACTACAAGAAGGGAATTTTTAGGGCTTTATATTTTTGATAAACCTAAAACACCTATTGACAAAACCCACAATGTTGAGAACTTAAAGATAGCTGAAAGCATAAGGCAGAAACGTGAAAACTTCTTAAATAAACCTGAAATTTATAGTAAGTACGAAAAGAAACAGCTAAAAATAAAAGAATTAGGCGAAATGTGTTTTGTTGAGTATTTCAAAAAGTTAGCCGATAAGCGTAAAGCAAGTAACCACGATAATTGGGTTTCAGCTTTAAATTATCTTAATGACTTTACTAATGGTAGTTTAAAATTTGAAGATTTAAACCAAAAATTTTTAGAAGATTTTAAGGAGTATCTTCTTGAAACCAAAAGTAAAAGAAGTAATAAAAAGAAGCTTTCACAAAATTCAGCAGTTTCATATTTCAATAAAGTAAAAGCTGCATTAAAACAAGCTTATGCAGATGGGATTTTACAAAGCAACTTAAATGCCAAAGTAAAGCCGATTAAAGCAGCAGAAACAAGAAGGGAATACTTAACACTTGAAGAACTCAATAAACTTGTAAAAACACCTTGTTACAATGAATTATTGAAGCGTATGGCTTTGTTTTCAGCTTTAACAGGGTTGAGGTTTTCAGATATTCAGAAAATGACTTGGAAGGAATTAGAATTTGTAAAAGGACAAGGCTATATTTTGAAATTTGACCAAAAGAAAACTAAAGGGGTTGAAGATTTGCCTATTTCAGAACAGGCTTACAGCTTTACAAATGGAGCAGAAAACCCAAACGAAATGCCACAGGATAAAAAGGTATTTGAAGGGCTTAAATATTCAGCTTATAACAATAAATATTTATTCCAATGGATAGGAGCAGCAGGGATAACAAAGAACATAACTTTTCATTGTTTTAGGCACACCTTTGCAACTTTACAGCTTTTTAATGGTACTGATATTTATACAGTTTCAAAGATGTTAGGACACAAAGATTTAAAGACAACACAGGTTTACGCTAAAATAGTAGATGAAGCCAAAAGAACAGCAGCTAATAATATTAAATTGGATTTATAAAATGGAAGAAATAAAAAATAAACATAATGAGTTAATTATTAAATATCCAGATTTAAAAGAAGTTTTAGACCCCTATTTTAATTCATTAATAGAAGTGAATCAAATTCAGTCTATGGCATTTGAATCTGTTTTTAATTCAATTGATAAAAAAATTGATTTAATGATAGAGGGCTTTTTTGTTTCTTTTCAAAGGTCTGTAAATCAAGAATTGTTTTTGAAAATTGAATTAAAGGATTTAAAGAAAATTTTAAAAAAGGGTGATAGTTCAAAAGAAATAGCCTTAAATGGATTTAGTGATTTATTAAAAATTAATATAAAAAATGTCCCTGAAGTTTATACAAAACTTCTTAAAGGTCAAATTTTTCAATTAATAGAAAAAGCTGTTGAATCTGGTAATTTTGAAGATTTAGCAGATATTGAAAATACAGCAGCTTTAATTCAATACAAAGGTTTTGTTGAAAAGATTGATTTATCTAATTCTAATAATGATAAAAAAGTCCTTTTACCACCTCAACCAAAACGAACAAAAGTAGAAGTTTTAAAAGATAAATTAAGTGAATATGGATTTTTTGAATTGGAAAAAATTAAACTACTTTCAGAACAAAACCAAAATTTAATTATTAATAATATTAGTTCAAATGGTTTGCCTTATGCTATTGCAATGTTTGATTTTTTATTATTCATTCCTTACTTGGAAAAAAATCACTTTGATAGCAAGTATAAGTTAAATATTGAAATTTCAAAATGGTTTAATAGTAGTAAAGACGGTAGGGCTGTAAAAGGTAATATTAGTTCTTTACTTAATAATACTACTGAAAATAAAAAACGCTATACAGCCCATAAACACAAAGAAACAGTAGTGAACGACTATGAGGAATTAAAATAGGGAGTACGCCCCTATTGATGCCCTTAAAAGCCCCTTGTAGTATTGCATAACACTAATAATAAAATGTTATGCAAGAAAATTTAACTTTTGATTTATTGCCAAAAGCAATACAAAACCTGACTAATGAAGTTGTCGAATTAAAAAGTCTGTTGTTGGATAAACAGGAACAGAAACAAGAGCAGTCTGAAAAATTACTTTCTATTAAAGAAGCTGCTCAATTTCTTAATCTTTCAAAAGCCACAATTTACAGTAAAGTAAGTAAGGGTGAATTGCCATTTATGAAACGCTCAAAGCGTTTGTATTTTAGTAGTACGGAATTATTAGACTACCTTAAAGAAGGTCGTAATAAGTCAAATATTGAGGTTGAAAAGGAAGCAGAAGCTTATTTGTTGAACAATAAAAAAGGCTGCTAAAATGAAAAATCAAAATAACAGCCCTATACTTGACAGTATTGAAGATACGAAAAAAAAGGTTAATTTGATTGGTTTAAATCCAAAATTTGAGCCTTTGCAGGATGCTGAAACGCTGATTAATCACGTTCAGGAATTGACAAAAAACAAAGCCACGCCACACGCTGAAATATTAAATCAATTAATTGAACAGTTTGAACCGTTGGACTTTGAAGAAATGGCAAATCCTAAGAAGATTGAGAATTTTAAACTATCGTATAAACATTATACTGTACTTTCAGTAGAAAACGCCTTACAAGTAGCAAGTAAAAACTGCTGGGGCTTATGTAAGAACCACGATTTTATTTATTTGTATAACGGTACTTTTTGGAATCAATTAGATAAGGAAACTTTCCAAAAATTCTTAGGTGAAGCAGCCGAAAAAATGGGAGTGCCAATATTTACAGCAAGGTATTACGAATACAGGGAAAAATTATACAAACAGTTTTTAGCTGCTGCATATTTACCCACGCCCGAAACAAAAAAAGATACTGTTTTGATAAACTTACAAAATGGAACTTTTGAAATAGATAAATCGGGTACGAGGTTACGCCCTTTTGATAGTAAAGATTTTATTACCTATCAACTACCTTTTGAGTATGAGCCGAACGCAAAAGCACCATTATTTGAAACGTATTTAAACAAAGTATTGCCTGATGTAGAACGTCAAAAAGTATTGGCTGAATACTTGGGTTTTGTATTTATTAAACACGGGAGTAACAGGCTTAAAGAAGAAAAAGCTTTGATACTATACGGCACAGGAGCAAATGGAAAATCGGTATTCTTTGAAGTTGTTAGTGCCTTACTTGGTTCTGAAAATACAAGTAACTACTCATTACAAAGTTTAACAGATAATAACGGTTATTACAGGGCAAAATTAGCTAATAAGTTGGTGAACTATGGTAGTGAGATTAACGGCAAATTAGAAAGCAGTTTGTTTAAACAGTTGGTTTCAGGTGAGCCAGTTGAAGCACGTTTACCCTATGGGCAACCTTTTATATTAAAGGAGTATGCCAAGCTTATTTTTAATAGTAATGAATTGCCAAAAGACGTGGAGCATACGAACGCTTATTTTAGAAGGTTTTTAATTATTCCTTTTGATGTAACTATACCACCACAGGAACAGGATAAGCAACTACATACCAAGATAATTGAAAGCGAACTTTCAGGGGTTTTTAATTGGGTATTGGAAGGGCTTAATAGATTATTGGAACAACAAAAATTTACAGAATGTGAAGCCGTTAAAAATGCAGTTGAACAATACAAAGCTGAAAGTAATAGTGTACAGATGTTTCTTACAGATAACTCTTATAATTCTGATGCTAATGATTATCAAAAAATTGTTGACTTGTACCGTGAGTATAAAGAATACTGTATTGAGGACGGAAACAAGCCGTTTAAGAAAACGAATTTTATTAAGCAGTTAAGAGCCTTGAATATTGTAGTAGATAAAATTAACTTGGGTAACGTGGCTTATTTGTCAACTGATAGAAACCCTTTTTAAAATGAATACAGAACACCGTTACATATTTGAAAAGAATAAGAAACACTTTTGCCCTGAATGTAATAAAAAGCGTTTTGTACGGTATTTAGATACCAATACGGGTAATTATTTACCCAGTAATTACGGACGTTGCGACCGTGAAAGTAAATGTAGTTACTTCTTGAATCCATACAAAGACGGGTTCGCTAAAAACGTTTGGTTACAAGAGCAAGGAAACCAAAGGGAATGGAAGCCACAGCAACCAAAAAGAAAAAAGAAGCCTAAAGTCGTTACTTCTTTTATTCCTGTTGAGGTACTAAATAAAACCCTTGAAGGTTATGAAAAGAATGTGTTTATTCAAAATCTACTATCAAGAGTTAAGTTTCCTTTTGAAATAAAGGACGTTGAAAAAATCATTTCATTGTATAACTTGGGTACTGTTCAAAACGGTTATCGTACAGGGGCAAATACGTTTCCTTTTATAGATAAAGATAACAATGTAAGAACTATTCAAGTTAAGCAATTTGATGAAGGAAACCACACCACAGGAACGGATTTTTTACACTCAATAATTGAGAAACACCACAACCGAAATAATAAGCCTTTGCCTAAATGGTTAGAAGATTATAATAAGAATGAAACTAAAGTTTCCTGTTTGTTTGGTGAACACTTATTGACTAAGTACCCTTACAATCCTATTGCCTTAGTTGAAGCACCTAAAACAGCTATTTATGGAAGCCTTTATTTTGGGTTTCCTGAACAGCCTAAGAACTTACTTTGGTTAGCAGTTTATAATTTAAGTAGTTTGAACCTCAACAAGTGTAAGGCTTTAAAAGATAGGAATGTTTTTTTGTTTCCTGATTTATCTGAGGACGGCAAAGCGTTTGATTTATGGAGTAATAAAGCAAATGAGATACAAAAGCAGTTTCAAGGTTCAAGTTTTACAGTTTCGGATTTATTAGAACAGTTAGCACCTGAACAGGATAAACAAGAAGGAAAAGATATTGCCGATTATCTAATAGAACAAGATTGGAAGCTATACAGGAAACAGGAAGTAAAACCTTTGCCAAAGCCTGAGCCTATATTTGTTGAAATTCCAAAAAGTGAAAAAAGTGAAAAAAGTGAAGCCCTGAAAACAACTTTTTTTTTAGAGCCTGAACCATTGCCAAAAGTTGAGGTATTGGAAGCTGAACCTGTTTTGAATTGGGATAAGAATATTAAAGAATTGGAAGCCTATTTTTTGAGTATCGAACTACCAACAAAACCTATTAAATTAAACAAGTGTAGTTCAGTAAATAATTGCACCTTATTTGTAAAAAATCACTTAGCAACCGTAAGGGCTAATAATGGTAATAAAACCTTTAAACCTTACTTAAATAGACTAAATACATTAAAACAAGAATTGTAAAGTTCCCTAACTATTTAGGTTATAAACCACGCCAAAACAATAAAATATTATGCCAAAGCCTTCTACACTACCATATTTACTTGATGAAGTAAACAGTATTAGTATTACTCAATTAAAGTACTGGGATTACCTGAAATCAAATGCCTTAAAGCAAGGTGTTGTTTCGTGGTCTTTTGAAGGTGAAGTAAGGAGTCAGGTAAGTATCTTGGTTTACATAACTGATAATAACCCATATATTGAATTTGATTATAGTTTTAGAGGTGAACCAATAAAATACAAAGTGGAATTAATTTATAAACCTTCTAATTTGGGTAAGGGTAAAATATGGTATTTTATTTGTCCTTCTACAAATAAGCTTTGCAGAAAACTATACTTACAAAGTGGTTACTTTTTACACCGTACAGCAATTAAAAGCAATATGTATGAAAGCCAAACTAAAAGTAAATACGCACGGTTTCTTGATACTCATTTTGGGGCTTATTTTGAATTAGATAAACTTTACAGCGAACTATACAGCAAGAACTTTAAAAAGTATTACAATGGTAAACCAACAAAAAGATATTTAAAGATAATGCAGAAGATAAACCAAGCTGAAAGGGTTAAGCCTATGGACGTTCAGAAAGCACTAATGAATGAACTTTAATGATTATCTTAAAGACTTATAAAATTGCTTTAAATCTGTTTCGATAGACAGATTGAATTTATTCCTATTGGACTCTAATGTTATTACAACATTGACTAATAATTAAAATGTCTTTTAAAATGGCATTGTAAATATCTTTATCCCTTATTAAACGGAAAGATTACAAATATTTAAAAACACAAAATTATTGTCTCATTTTTCTTCCGTCTTTCATTCCATGTTTATAACCTGCATTGTAACCACATTTCCATGATACACAACCAGCCAAATATTTAGTATTATCAATGTAAGGAACATACATTGGGCAACTCCAGTTTTGTTGTCCAATTCCTTCCTTAAAGCCTTCACAATAACCATCTGTATAACCTTCATCGTATTCTTCTGGCGTGTTTGTTTCGGTTTTAATATTTTCGTCTTGAAAAAGATTGTTTGTTAAGTTTAAAAGTAATTAAAATTGAGAAATAAACCAATTATTCTAAGAATGCTTTTTTATCGTAATTAAAGTATAAAAAAATTTCTCGGTCTTTGCAGCTCAATCTACCTTCTATATTTATAAAATCTTTCATAATATGAATCCCATATTTATCAAAAATAAATCTGAATATTTCTTTATAGGTACCTGAAGTAGTATAACCTATTTTACAAAATTCTTTGAAAGCAATTTGAACGTTTTCTTTTTTTGAATTGATAATTCCAATAGGAATTAAACAATTTTCCCAACCCACAGTAAAAAGATTTTTTACAATTCTTTCATCCCCTTCCAACTGTAATTCATTCCAAATAAAAAAGTCCTCTTTGGTATTTGTTTTTTTTGAAATAAGTTTAATATCTAAATTGGAAAAAACTTTTTCTTTACAATGTTCTTTAAGAGCAAAATATAATTCTTCTTTACTTTTTAAGTCATCTTTATTTAAGTAATTAGGGTTAATTCCTAATATTTCAAAATACCTTTCTTTTTCTTTTTTTTTAAATATACCCATAATGAATGATTATGTCGCATTAATTATTTTTCAAACGTTTTTCAATAGAATTGCACTTTCTTCAAAAAGTTAAATTGCTAATAAACAAAGGCATAGGTTTTTCAATTTTTATCAAAAATGAGAAAAATCATGAGGTTTTAGTTTAATGCGACAGAACCCTTGATGGTTATTGTATAAAAAGAACTTCAGACGGCAATGGATGAACATAGCATTAAAGTTTGTCACCTTATTAGCTTTTCTAATATGTAATAATGAGTTTGAGGGTAAAAATGAGCAGTTAAAATTCGATGTAATCTTGACAGGTTGGGATTTTTCAAATTAGATTTTGAGAGACTATGAATCAAACACAGGGCGAAAGCCGATGTCTAAGTAAGACCCAGATAGTATATTAAACCAAGGCATCCTAAAAGCAACACGACATTGGGAGGCAGAATGATACCAGCTACCTCCTCGCATTACCCGGTCTACACCAGTCGCAGGACCTTGGGGATTATTAGTCGGGCTGATACTGTAGTAGCTTGAACCACCATACCAATCGCTATTCCATTCATTTACATTTCCACTCATGTCAAAGATACCTAATTCATTAGGACTTTTTAAACCAACAGGATGAGAGACTCCAGCTGAATTGGAATTGTACCAAGCAACATCATTAGAATTATTACTGCCAGAGTAGATATAACCACTACTAAGACTACCTCCTTTTGCTGCAAACTCCCATTCAGCTTCAGTAGGAAGTCTACCACCATAATGCTCAGCATAGGCTTTTGCTCCCTGCCAAGTCACATAAACTACTGGATGATTTTCCTTACCAGAATCAACGACAAAACTTCCAGCTATATGGTTCATTTCTAAATTACTCCCCATATTTATATAAACTTCTCCATTAAAACTACCATTTACCTCTGCCCTTATATCATTCAGAAAAGCTGCATATTGTGCGTTGGTGATTTCGTATTTACTAATACTAAAGCTACTTAGCGTAACATTATGTTGCGGCCTTTCATTTGCCAAACCAATGCCGTCTGGACTACCCATACTAAATGTACCTCCTGCAACAGTTACCAGCGCTCCAGGAAATGTATTTCCGGGTGTGACTGGACTATTATCATTAACTACTGGCTCATCTTTTTTACAGCTTATAATTAAAAATAGTGCAGTTGTGAAAAGTATAATTTTTTTTTTCATGTAATTTATTATTTTGAATTTTTATTTTTGGGCGTTTTGAAGTCATTCATAAACAACTAATTAACAGCTTAAACAAAATTAATTAATTATTTCAAAACATACAACTTAAATTTTTACAACATACATCAAAGAAGCAGACCTAATATTTTTTAACAGAATCTAAGTGCAACGACATTGAGTCAATTAGCTCTTGCCATTTAATTAAAACTTCTTGCTTGCATTCAAATGGGTTCTGTCGCATTAACTTCATTAAATATAATAAATTTAATTTTCAATACATTGTTAAGCAACTAACGAACAGAATGTTTTAAACGAAGTAGAACAAGTCATTAAAGAAAGGCATTAATTCATATTAGATATGCATTTAACAAAGTGTTTAAAATTCTTACCTTCTTGTTCCCCTACAGATCGGTCGAAAATATAAAGTCTAATTTTTTTTATTTCCTTTTTGGATAATATTTTCAAATCATTATCAGTTAATCTAATAAACGATGAATATTCGTAACCATATTTTGAAACATCAACATCAATTTCGGAAGACTTTTTCATTTTTGTCCCATCAGTAAATAAAATAATAACTCCAGTCCCATCAACCACAGCAGTTGAACCGATTGCTCTCAAAGATAAATAATAAGTCGTTTTATCTTTTTCTATGTATTTATTAATTTTAAAAGTTGATGAATGAGGACTACTAATTTTTATTTCGTCTGTCATATCGTCAACCTCACGAGTGAGTTTATTACAAAAATAATCTAAGTTAAATTTTGGTTCAGTCGATAAAAATGGGAAAGAAAAAGAGGAAGCTTTTGAGTTGTATATGTAATGTAACGTATCACCTTTATTGTTTATTAATCTAAATATTGGCTTATTAAAAGAACTGGCTTTACCTTCGAAAACTTTATTCTCCTTGTTTACTATTTCATTTACCGTGAAAACTTTATTTTTTAACGAATCAATCATAGTACTTGCTGCAAATGATCCCGGATTGTCAGAATAAAGTATATTTTTATCATAAGGTTTTTGACAATTCTCAATATTTCGATAAAATTTGAAACTTAAGCTTAATTCAAAATTAGTGTCAATTATGAATTGGCATCCTTTATAAAGCGCGAAATCATCACCTAAAAATATTTTTGAGTAATCTTGAGAAAATGAATTTAAAGTAAAAGTTATTATCAAGATCGAAAGTATTTTTTTCATTGTGTCTTTTATTAGTCAATAAACCAATTTACTAAATTATAAGCAATTTCATTGTAATATTTTTATTTAAAGTTAAGATTAAATTTTAATTTTGAAAATGATTGGAGTTTTCGGAAACCATAAAAAAGGTAAAATACTTACAAAAAGAACGTCCTTTGTACCTTATTTGTACCTCATCTATGTAAATAGCTGTAAATCAAAACTAATTACTTTTTGTATTGGAAAGTAACCACTACAAACATAACGAACAATAAAACTACACTAAAAGCCTGTTATCATTGATTTAATAGGCTTTTTTGTTTCAACAAAGTT
>JGI26079J46598_1000362_pt1 | contig 18563 bp, 10 predicted proteins | sample SaaInl59LU_5_DNA_FD_46598 | JGI IMG/M metagenome (IMG submission 46598) | reverse complement strand
GGAAAATTCCCTTTTACAGATTCTAATGGGTTGTGTTTTGATGTAAAATAACCTCTTTTCTCTGAAGTAATTAAATTGTTTTGCTTGTCTGTATAAACAATTTGAAATGGTTTATTAATAATATCTAAGCAAATTCCGTCTGAAATTACAACTGTTTTATTTTCTGATGAATGTAAAACCAACTCAACTTTTTTAGGTTCTAAAACAACTGCATGAGAACTTTTATTGATTTTTTCTCCTTTNGGNATAAAAGAAGTTTCTAGTATTTGNGTTGAATAGTATTTAATGAAATAAGTACCATCATTTACATCAACTTTTATTGTGTTTCCATCTTGTTTTAATCCCGTTAAAAAACGAGAATTATTTTGAGCATAAAAACTTGATATGAAAAAAAGCAGAAATAGATATTGTATTGTTCTCATATTTATTGAAGTAATTATGCTTATTTCTTAAGTAAAAAAGTTAATGGAACATCAACTCTTTTCTGCCAAGAACGTTCTGAATGGTTTGTGTTTGGATAAAATACGTTTCTAAAATTCTTTTTTGTATAACCATTATTGGTATAAATACTATCTACAGTTGAAGCATATTGAGGATAAAATTGATCTAATGTTTTATTACCATAATCAAAATAAATTTTATGACTCTCTGCATTTGGTATATGTTTAGCTACATATGAAAAAATAGCTTTAGGAAATGGGTTGTTTTTTTGTGGCATTGCACCTACCCAATGTGTAGAGACACATGCTGCTCCATGAAAAACATTTGGATATTCAGAAATAGCATACATAGACATTAAGCCTCCCATTGAAGAACCTGCTACAAAAGTATTTTCTTTATTTGTGTGGACAGAATAGGTTTTATCAATATAAGGCTTTAATTCTTTGACTATAAATTGTAGATAAGCATCTCCTTTAAAATCAGTACTAAAATTATTTTTAGCGGCATTTTTATACACTTCATCTTTTGTGGTTTTATCCATGTAATTCATCGCTTTTTGAGGGAATAAATCTTGCCAACGAATTTGAGGAATATTATGAATACCAACTACAATAAAATCTCTTGTAATACCTTCTTTCATTAATCTAGTTGCATGCTCATCTATCATCCATTCTTGTTTGTTCCAAGTTGATAAAGAGTCAAATAAGTTTTGTCCATCATGCATGTACAATACAGCATATTTNTTTTTTGGAGAATAATTTTCTGGTAACCAAACATCNACAGGTCTTGGAGTGATATTCTTTGATGGAAAAGAATCTACCCTCATTAACTTACCTGCTGCTAAGGTTGCAGATGTTAATTCGTATGCCTTTATTTTTGTTTGTAAAGTGTTTGTGCTTTTATCTTTTTCAATATTAAAAGAAGAAGAAAGAAATAAGATAGATAGTATTAGAATTATATTATTCATAGTTATAAAGTTATTCAATAATTAATTTTCTAAATAAAAGAGAATTAAAGTATNTTAGAATTTTGTAGTTAAAATGATACTTCCTTTTTCTTTTAATTCGATAGCATCATTCCAAATCATTTCTTCTCCAGAAATTATATTTTTTAATTTTTTACCATCTAAACCAACCTCAGTGTATCTTTTTAAATCAATAGTAATGGGTTCATCATTTTTATTAATAATGTGCACTATAGTTTCATCTTCTAAAGATCTAAACAAAAAATATGTACCCATAAAAGGAGCAAAATGAGTAGTTTTACCTTCATGAATTGCTTTACTATTTTTTCTATAATTTAAAAGTTTAGTGATAAAAGATTGCATTTCTTTTTGCTGAGCAGTTAATCCTTGGCCTGAAAATGCGTTTACTTTATCGTCCTTCCAACCACCAGGAAAATCGGTTCTAATTAAACCATGATCTCCAGGATTAGCAGTATCATCCATTAAAATTTCTGTACCATAATACATCTGAGGAATTCTTGGTAACACAAATAAATAACTTAATGCCATTTTTGCTTTTGTAGCATCTTCTTTTACTTCTGTGTAAATTCTACTTTTATCATGATTGTCTAAGAAAGCCATAATGTCTTTAGGAGTTGCATAATGAAAATCGTTAGCCAAACCTTCATATAATTTTACTAAGCCTTTGTCCCAAGATTCTATTTCATTAATTCCATCTATAATGGCTTTTTGCATTGGAAAATCCATAGATGATTTTAAGTTAGACTCATAACCATCTTTGTTTTTAGCTCCTTTTTGCCAGTAACCAACTAATAATGGATTATAACTCCACTCTTCACCAACAATAGAAAAATTAGGATATTCATTCATAATTGCTCCTGCCCAATTGCTCATAAATTCTTTATCTGGATATGGATATGTATCTTGACGAATTCCACCCAAACCTAACGTTTCTATCCACCAAATTGAATTTTGAATGATGTATGCAGCCATAAATGGATTTCGTTGATTTAAATCTGGCATGCTTGCAACAAACCAACCTTCGTTATTCCCTTTTCTATCTGATTCTGAAGCATAAGAATCTTGGTTAGTTGTTCTTCTATGATTAGAACCTATATTTTTCTTATAATTCCAATTATCGATGTTGTCTTCGTAATTTTTTTGATGATTTACCCAATCACTAAAAGGTAAATCTTTCATCCACCAATGTTCTAAACCACAGTGATTAGCAACTTGATCCATGATTAATTTCATGCCTTTATCTTGTAGTTTTTTAGAAAGGTTTTTATAATCTTCTAAGGTTCCAAAACGTGGATCTACTTGATAATAATCTGTAATAGCATAACCATGATAAGAACCTTGAGGCATATCATTAATTAAAACTGGAGTTGGCCAAACAGCAGTAAATCCTAGATTAGAAATATAGTCTACTCCATTAATAATTCCCTGTAAATCTCCTCCATGTCTTTTGTATCCATCAGTTCTGTCTAAAGATTGATCTTTTAGATTTGGCAGTTTATCATTAGATTCATCAGCATTTGTAAATCTGTCTGGTGTAATTAAATAAATAGCATCAGAGCTATCAAAACCTTTATAATCTTCAGCTGTTTTTACTCTAGATTTTAATTCATACGTATGAACTAAATTCTCTGAATTTTCTTTTTTAAAAGTGATGTCAAATTTACCAGCAGATNTGTTTTCTGCAATAATTATATCAACAAATAAATAGTTGTTACTTTTTTCTGAAGGAGTAACTTTTTTAATTGAAATTCCTGNATAGTTAATTTCTGGAGTATATTCAGAAATATTTGGATGATGAATCAAAAGCTGTAAATCATCATTCTTCATATTTACCCACCAATTTGTGGGTTCTACTCTATTTAAATATGTGTTGGAAACAGAAACTTCAGAAACACTTTTAGAATTTTCTTGATTGATGCAAGAATGTAAAACTATAATTACTATGAGAAAAAAAATGTTCCTGATTGGTTTCATTGTTTAAAATTTATGCAGTTTGTAAGTTATTAGGTGAAACTTTAGTAATCTCTCCATTTACTAAAATATTTATATCTGAATTACTTTCAACTTCAAAGTAAGTTCCTTTATGTGAAACACTTACTTTAATAATTTGATTTCTAAAGTTTACCTTAAAAGAATAAGATTTCCATTGTTTTGGAATTTTTGGTGCAAATGATAACATATTGTTTTTAATACGCATTCCTCCAAAACCTTCAACAATACTCATCCAAGTTCCAGCCATAGATGTAATATGTAATCCTTCTTCTACTTCATGGTTGTAATCGTCTAAATCTAATCTTGATGTTCTTAAATAGAATGTGTAAGCTTGCTCCATTCTATCTAATTTTGCAGCTTGTATGCTATGTACACAAGGAGATAAAGAACTTTCATGAACGGTAAATGGTTCATAGAAATCGAAATGTTTAGCTAATTGTTCTTCAGAAAAATGATCTTCGAACATATAAAAGCCTTGTAAAGTATCTGCTTGTTTTATATATGGTGAACGTAAGATTCTATCCCAACTCCAGTTTTGGTTAATTGGTCTTTGACTTTGATCTAAATCTGCAACCGTAATTAATTCTTTATCTAAAAAACCATCTTGTTGTAAAAAAACATCATGCTTTTCTGAATAAGGAAAATACATATTATCTGCTACATTTTTCCAAGAATTAAGTTCTTCATCAGTAAACTTAACTTTACCTTTAATTCGCATATAATCTGATATATGCTCAATTTTTACAGTTTCAATATTTTCTAGAGCATACTCTATACACCATTTTGCAATGTAATTTGTATACCAATTGTTATTTACGTTATTTTCATACTCATTAGGCCCAGTAACACCTAACATTACAAATTTATTTTTATCTGTAGAGAAATTAACTCTTTGATGCCAAAAACGTGCAATTGCAATTAATACTTCTAAGCCTTTTTCTGGGATATAAGAATAATCGTTTGTGAATCTATGATAGTTATATATGGCAAATGCAATAGCTCCATTTCTATGAATTTCTTCGAAAGTTATTTCCCACTCATTATGGCATTCTTCACCATTCATAGTAACCATTGGATATAAAGCTGCTCCATTAGTAAAACCTAATTTTTCTGCATTCTCTATAGCTTTTTCTAGGTGTTCATACCTATATTCTAATAAGGTTCTAGCTACAGATTGATCTTTGGTTGCCATGTAAAAAGGTATACAATAAGCTTCTGTATCCCAATAGGTACTTCCTCCATATTTTTCTCCTGTAAATCCTTTAGGCCCTATATTTAACTTTTCATCAGTTCCTAAATAGGTTTGATTTAATTGAAAAATATTAAAACGAATACCTTGTTGTGCTTTTACATCACCTTCTATAGTAATGTCTGACATATGCCAAATTTGAGCCCAAGATTGTTTTTGCATTTCCAATAATGCATCAAAACCAAAACTAACAGCTTTGTCTAAAACATCTTTTGCTACAGCTATCAACTCATTTTTATCATGGTTTCTATCCACTACATAACCACCAAATTTATGGATAGTATACGTTTCTTTTTGTTTGATTGTTTGTTGATATGAGCAAGAAGCAAACTTATCTGAATTTTGATTATTACAATCTGTTAAAATCTCTTTATCTCTTATAAATAAACGAGATTGCATAAAAGTACACGTATGAAAATTAGTTTTCATAGTTCGTGCTTCTATGAAAGATTGCTGGTTGTTTTGAACCACATTTAAAACATCCCAAAACTGGTCATCCCAGTTGGTATCTTCATTAGTAATACCAGCATCCAAATATGGAGTAAACGTAATTTTTGCGCTACTATTTAATGGAGTTACATTATAACTAATGGCTCCAACTTCGTCTAATTCTAAACTTAAGAAACGTTTTGTATCGACTTTAATTTTGATTCCGTTTTGTAATTCGGCTTCAAAACTTCTAGATAACCAACCTTCTTTCATGTTAAGTTCTCTTGTAAATTTTGAAACAGATTTACATTGATTTAAATCTAAGTCTTCTTCGTTAATTTTAACGTTTATCCCTATCCAATTGGGTGCATTTAACACTTTTGCAAAGTATTCTGGATACCCATTTTTCCACCAACCAACTCTAGTTTTATCTGGATAATAAACTCCAGCTATATAACTACCTTGAAAGGTATCTCCTGAATATTTTTCTTCAAAATTAGCACGTTGTCCCATTGCTCCATTTCCAATACTGAAAAGGCTTTCTGAAGATTTAACCTGAGCTGCATCAAAACCTTCTTCTAAGATTGACCATGCATTTGGTTTTATATAATCTTGATTCATTTTAATTTTTTATTAATTCTTCAATAAATTTGATATTGATTTCTGTAAAATCATTAAAGTTAAATTGAGCTTCTGATAATACATTTTTATCTCCAATACCAATACTTATCATTTTTGCTCTGTTAGCAGCTTGTATACCTGCAACAGCATCTTCAAAAACTATACAGTCTTTAGCATTTACTTCTAATTGCTTTGCAGCTAAAAGAAAGACTTCTGGATCTGGCTTGGCTTTTGTTACATTATTACCATCTACAATAGCATCGAAATATGGTAATAAGCCTACTTTTTCTAATATTGGTTTTGCATTTTTACTTGCAGAACCTAATGCTATAGGCATGTTGTTTTCTTTTAGATAATTCAAAACTTTAGGTACATCAGGTAGAATTTCTGAATCATTCATGTTAGAAATAAATGCTAAATAATCTTCATTTTTTTCTATCATCCACCTATCAAAATTATCTTGTGTATAATTAACTTTACCAATATCATGTAATAAAATTTCTAAACATCGTTTTCTACTAACGCCCTTAAATAATTCATTTTGTTCTTTGGTAAATTCAAATCCTAATTCATTGGCTAACTTTTTCCAAGCTAGATAATGATATTTTGCAGTGTCTACAATAACACCATCTAAATCGAATATAAATCCTTTTTTATTCATTTAATTTGTTTGTACTACATCATCTACATCTTTAACTTTATAGACTAGAGCTGCAGCAATTAAAAAACTAAATCCACTTATAAGAAGAGCAAAAATTGCTTCATTATTATAGGCGTATTTTACTAGTGGACCACCAATTAATGCATTGATAATTTGAGGAATAACAATGAAGAAATTAAAAATTCCCATATAAACTCCCATTTTTTTAGCTGATATAGATCCTGCTAGAATAGCATAAGGCATAGCTAAAATACTAGCCCAAGCAATTCCAACTCCAATCATAGAAACTATCAACCAATTTTTATCTGGCATTATGTAAATTGATAAAAGCCCTAACCCTCCAATAATTAATGAAATAGAATGTGCTTTTTTTCTCCCTATTTTTTTAGCTATATATGGTAAAGCAAATGCATAAAAAGCAGAAACTAGGTTGTAAATTCCAAAGAGAATTCCTACCCAATCACCTGCATCTTGATAAACAGAACTACTACTATCTGTATGTGGCAAACCATATATATGTTGTGCTATTGCAGGGGTTGCAAAAACCCACATTCCAAAAAGTCCAAACCAAGAAAAGAATTGTACCCAGCTTAATTGACGCATTGTAACTGGCATTTTTTTGAAATCATCAAAAATATCAAGCAAACTAGAGTTTTCTTCTTCAGATTCTTCAACAGTTTCATTATCAAAACTAGCCATTTCTTCTGGAGAATATTCTTTTGTTGTTGTTACTGTAACTAAAATAGATATAATTAAAACGGCTGCACCAATTATAAAAGACCATATTAAGTTGGCAGGAACTACTCCTGCTGAAGTTTCGTTGGAAACTCCAAACCAATTCGTTAATGCATAAGGTAACCAAGAACCTATAACTGCACCAAAACCAATTAATGCTGTTTGAACGCTAAAACCTAATGTTCTTTGGTCTGTTCTTAAATTATCGCCTACTAAAGCTCTAAATGGCTCCATAGCAATATTAAAAGAAGCGTCCATAATCATCAAAAAACCAGCACCTACCCAAAGAGCAGGTAAGAATGCAATAAATAGATCTGCTTGTGGCATTAAAATTAGGCCAATAGAAGCCAAAATTGCACCTATTAAAAAATATGGTTTTCTTCTTCCAAAACGCCCCCAAGTTTTGTCACTGTAGTGTCCAATAATTGGTTGAACTATTAAACCCATTAAGGGTGCAATAATCCAAAACCAAGAAAGTTCGTGGACATCTGCTCCAAAAATTTGTAAAATCCTACTTGCGTTTGCGTTTTGAAGTGCAAAACCCATTTGTATTCCAAGAAATCCAAAACTCATATTCCAGATTTGCAAGAAACTCAACTTGCGTTTTTCCATTATCGTAAATCTTTTAGTTACGATAAGTTTTTAGACTTATCAATTATTTTTGTGTGGAATGAAATTTATTGATAAATCGTAATATGGTAACAAATATATATTTTTTTTACGAAGTTGATAAAAAAAGGTGCTAAATTTTACGAACACGTGTTCGTAAAAAATCTAAAATTCAAAAAAGTTTACGACGACGTTTTCGTAGATTCTCTGACTTTTAAATCACTAGAAATAACAATTCTTTTAGCTTTAAAATCTGCAGATTCATTTTCGATTCTTTCAATTAAAAGGTCTACAGCTTGCCTTCCCATAGTTAAGCCATGTTGTGCTATTGTTGTTATAGCTGGAGAAGAATATTCTGATATTAAACCATCAGTAAATCCAGCTATAGCAATATCTTTAGGTATGTTTAATCCTTTTGATTTTGCAATTTTCATAGCCTTAGCAGCATAAATTTCGTTAACAGCAAAAATTGCATCTATATTATGTTCAAAAACAGATGATATTTGAGAAGAAATATCTTTTGTTTCATCGATTTTTACAACAAATGCATCATCACTTTTTATATAAGATTCTATTAAAGCTTTTTCATAGCCTTGTTTTCTTAATGCACCAACATTAACGTGGTCTGGAGTAGTAATTAAGGCAATCCTTTTTCTACCATTTTCTATTAAATGCATGGTAGCTTTATAACCAGCACCTACATCATCTACGACAACTTTATCACAAAGAATTTCATTAATAACTCTATCAAATAACACTAATGGAATTTCTTCATTTACCAAATCAGAAAAATGTGTAAAATCTTTATTTTCAAGTGTTTCACTAGCAACTGATACAATAATACCATCTACACTACCATTAGACAAAACCTTTAAAGTTTCTACTTCTTTTTTGTGAGATTCGTTGCTAAAACAAACCATGATATTATAGCCTTTTTTATTAGCTCCTTCTTCTATACCCATAATTACTGTAGAGAAAAAATGATGTACAATTTTTGGAAGAATAACTCCAATTACCTTGGTTTTTTGGTTTCTAAGCTGAAGTGCTAAATGGTTAGGTTTATAATTATAAAGGTTAGCATAAGCTTGAATTCTTTCTTTGGTTTCTGCACCAATTTCGTGACTATCTTTCAGTGCCTTAGAAACTGTAGAAGTAGAAACTCCTAACTCTTTAGCAATTGTTTTTATCGTAATTTTTTGTTTCATTTTTTATCTTAACGATATTTTTCTTTTATGGATATTGCTAATTTAACATTTTTTACATAAAAAAAGTTGTTAACACGAAACCGTTTTCGTAGGTTTAAACATATTGTTTTTAACACTTTCGTAACTATATTTAATGTGTGGAATGTGAATTTATTGTTAAAACAAATCAAATTTACAGTTATTATTTAACAAATTATACATGAAAAAATTTAAATTATTGTTAATTGGAATTCTTTTCTCTTCTTTTACCATGTTTGCTCAACAAACAGTAAAAGGAGTTGTAAAAGATAAAACTTCTGGTGAACCATTGCCAGGAGTAAGTGTTGTAGTTAAAGGAACTACAAAAGGTACAGAAACAGATTTTGATGGTAACTTTACTTTAGAAAAAGTAAAAACTGGAGACACATTAGTCTTTAGATACTTAGGTTACGCTGATAATGAAGTTGTTATAGCATCAAATTTTAATATTACAGTACAATTAGATGAATCTTCTGAACAATTAGACGAAATAATTGTAGTAGGTTATGGTACAACTACTGTTAAAGATGCTACAGGTTCTGTTGAAGCAATTACTTCTAAAGAAATGACTAAAGGTAACATAGTTACTGCAGAAAATTTAATTAGTGGACGTGTTGCTGGGGTTAACATTACNACAAGTGGAGCACCTGGTTCTGGTTCTCAAATTAGAATTCGTGGTGGTTCATCATTAAATGCTTCTAATGATCCTTTAATNGTAATCGACGGTTTACCTTTNCAAGGNGTAGACTTAAATAGTATTAACCCTAATGATATTGAGTCTTTCTCAGTATTAAAAGATGCTTCTGCAACTGCAATTTATGGTGCAAGGGGTGCAAATGGGGTTATNATAATTACAACTAAAAAAGGTAGAACAGAATATTCTTTAGANTATGATGTACAAGTTGCATTTGGTGAAATTAAAGATAGAATTAATGTTTTTGATGGTGANTCTTTTCGTCAGTTAGTTAATCAACGTATGCCAAGTATGGCTGGTTTATTAGGTACTGCTAATACAAATTGGCAAGACGAAGTATTACAAAAATCTGTTTCTACACAGCATAACTTAAGTGTTAGAGGTCAAATTTTAGGATTTATCCCAACAAGACTTTCTATTAACTTTTCAGAAATTGAAGGTAACTTATTAACTTCTCAGTTTGATAGAAAAAACATTTCGTTAGCTATGAGTCCATCATTTTTTGACGATCATTTAAAAGTTAATTTAACTTATAACAGAGCTTTTGTAAACGAAAGATTTGCTGATGCTGGTCAGCTTAATGCAGCATTAAGATACGATCCAACACAACCTGTGTACGATCCATCTTCTCCATTTGGAGGTTTTTATCAACATTATGTAAATACACCACAAGGTATTGTTGTACAAAATGGTACAAGAAACCCTGTTGCTGCTTTACTTCAAAATGACAATAGAAGTAATAGATTCAGACAATTTGGTAGTTTAAAGTTAGACTATAAATTTCATTTCTTACCAGAAATGACTGCATCTGTATCTGCTGGTTTTGATAAGTCAGAGTCTGTTGGTTCTGGATTTAGTTCTTTAGATGTACCTGCAAGTTTTAATGACTTATTTATAGGTAATGATTCTGAAGGAACAGGTGAATCTTTAAACGAGAACTTTAATGCAACTCTTAATTATGCTAATACTTTTGGCAAGTTTAAAACAGATTTTTTAGTTGGTTATGACTATCAGTCATTTGAAGGTTCAGGCACTTCTACTGGAAACAGAAGAAACCCAAACAATGTACCTACAACATCTGCTGCTACTCCAATTGTTTTAGTTGGTTTTTTAGCAAGAGCTAATTTAACTTTTAATGAAAAGTATCTTTTAACTTTAAACTACAGAAGAGATGGTACTTCTAGATTTGGTCCAGATAATAGATGGGGAGATTTTGGTGGAGCAGCTTTAGCTTGGAGAATGAGTGATGAAGACTTTTTAAAAGATAGCAAAGTTATTTCTGATTTAAAATTAAGAGCATCATATGGTGTTAATGGTCAACAAGATGGTATTGCAGGTGATTTATATTTAGATAGATATCGTTTTGGAAATCAATTCTCACAATACATATTTGGAGGAAACCCAATTTTAGCTACTATTCCTTCTGAAAGAAGTAATTTAAGATGGGAAAAAACAGCAACTGTAGAACTAGGTGTAGACTATGGATTATTTAATAATAGAATTACTGGTTCTTTAAATGCTTTCCAAAAAAACTCTACAGATTTACTATCTGATGCTCCTGTTGCAGATGGTACTAACTTTACAAACAGAGTTTTACAAAACATTGGAGATTTACAAGTAAATGGTATAGAATTTACATTAAATGCTGATGTAATTAAAACTGAAGACATAAACTGGAGTTTTAACTTTAATGCTACTTATTTAGATAGAGAAATTAAAGAATTAGCACTTGGACAAGATATTACAGTTGGAGGAATTGCTGGTGGTACAGGTAACTTTATACAATTATATAGAGAAGGTTTCGCACCTAACTCTTTCTTTGTATTTAAGCAGTTATATGATACAGCTGGTAACCCAATAGAAGGTGCATATGCAGATTTAAATGGTGATGGTATTATTAATACAAATGATAGATATNTAAAAGAAGACCCACAAGCTGATTTACAATTTGGTTTCCAATCTAATTTTAATTATAAGAACTTTGATTTAGCATTTAACTTAAGAGCTAGCATTGGAAATTACGTTTACAACAACGTAAATTCTGCAAACGCTCAATATGCNTTAATCCAAGATAATGCTGTACTAGGTAACTTACCAACATCAGTATTAAACACAAACTTTCAAAATACTTCAGATGTAATAATATCAGATATATTTTTAGAGAACGGTTCATTCTTAAGAATGGATAACATTACATTAGGATATACTTTTGATAGACCTATCAAGAAATTTGCTTCTAACAGTATCCGTATTTGGGCTGGTATGCAAAATGTATTTTTACTGACTAACTATTCAGGTTTAGACCCAGAATTAGCAGGTAATGGTATTGACAATACAAATTATCCAAGACCAAGAACTTTCTTGGTTGGAGCAAATATTAAATTTTAATTGATAAAGAATTAATGATGAAAAAAATATTTAAAATAGAAAAAATAGCTGTCCTAATTTTGGTTATGGTTGTTGCTCTATCATCTTGTACAAAAGATTTAGACATCACACCAAAAGATGATCAAGATTTATTAGGTGAAGATTTCTTTGCAAACGAAACTGCCTATAAAAGATTATTAGCAGGTGTTTATGCAAACTTATCTTTAACTGGTGTAGATGGTGCAGGATCTTCAAATATCGATGGTTTAGATGCAGGTACAAGTCAGTTTGGTAGAGTTTTATTATACCTACAAACACTTTCTGCAGATCAAATGATTTGGTCTTATGAAAATGACCCAGGNACTCGTGAAATTCAACGTAATATTTGGAATGCAGACGACCCAATTATTTTAGGGATGTTTGGTAGAACTCACGTTACTGTAGCTTTTGCTAATAACTTTTTAAGAGAAACTACAGATGCAAAATTAACAGAGAGAAATGTATCTCAAGCTACTAAAAATGAAATCGTAAGATATAGAGCTGAAGCTCGTTTACTAAGAGCAATGTCTTATTATTATATGATGGATTTATTTGGGCAAGCAAACTTTACAACAGAAGATGATGCTATAAATGCTCAACCTCAAGCTTATAATAGACAACAATTATTCGATTTTGTTGAGTCTGAATTAAAGGCTATTGAAGGTGATTTAGCAGATCCATTAACAAATGAACATGGTAGAGCTGATAAAGGAGTAGCATGGATGATTTTAGCAAAAATATATCTTAATGCAGAAGTTTATATTGGCCAAGGTAAGTATACAGAATGCATAGATTATTCTAAAAAAATCATCAATGGTGGTTACACTTTAGCTACTGAATATAAGCATAATTTTATGGCAGATAACAATACAAACTCTGCTAAAAACGAAATTATTTTCCCATTAATATCAGATGGTGTATTTACACAAAACTACGGACCAACAACTGTTATGATTAATGGTTCTGTTGGAAGTATAGAAGCTAATGGTGCTGCTTTAGGAGTTGGAGCTGGTGGCTGGGGAGGCGCTTTAAGATTAAGAAAGCAATTTGTTCAGTTATTTGATGCTTCTATATTTAACAATGATAGTAGAAACACAATAATCTCTGCTGGTAGAGATATAGAAATTACAGATATTTCTGATAGAGACCAAGGATATATTTTAGAAAAATATTCTAATGCGACTTCTACAGGAGGTTTTGGTGTTGACCAAACATTTGTAGATACAGATTTTCCTTTATTTAGATTAGCAGATGTGTACTTAATGTATGTAGAAGCTCATTTAAGAGGTGGTGCTGGTGCAGATCCTGTATTGGCAGTTAATTATGTGAATGCGTTAAGAGATAGAGCTAATAATCCTCAAAACAATTTAACTATCACAGATTTAACTCTAGATTTTATTATCGATGAAAGAGCAAGAGAGTTACATTGGGAAGCTCATAGAAGACAAGACTTAATACGTTTTGGAAGATTTACTGGTGGTTCATACAACTGGGCTTGGAAAGGTAATGGTACAAACGGAATTGCAATACCTGCAAGTCGTAAACTTTACCCTATACCTGCTGCAAGTTTAGCATCTAATCCTAACCTTAGCCAAAACACAGGGTACTAATAAAAAAACAATTTTAAAATGATGAAAAATATAAAAAGATTTTCAGCTTTACTATTAATTGGACTTTTCGTATTTACGTTCAATTCTTGTGATGATGATTCTGAATTATTTACGATATCAAATTCTCCTAATGCAGCGCAATTAGCAGATTTAAATTTTACAGATTTAACTTTAGATCCTGTAAATACGAACAACCCAGCAGTTACATTAAATTGGGCTGCTGCTGATTATGGAATTCAATCTTCTATAAATTATGCTGTTGAATTTTCAAGTGATGATGTATTTACTGCACCAGCAGTAGCTGCTAATGTTANTGGAATAACAACAGTAACTCTTTCAATGGCAGAAGTTAATACTGCTGCAGGTAATGCAGGTTTAAATCCTTTTGAACTAAAACCAGTTTATATTAGAGTGGTTTCTTCTTTAGGTTCTCAAACTTCAGAAAAAGTAATGTCAAATGTTATTCAAGTAAATGTTTATCCATACTTCAATTATACATTTAATGATTTTTACTTAGTAGGTGATGCTACTGCTCCAGGTTGGGATAACAACAATAACAACCCTGCTTTATTTAGAGATGCTTCAGATTCAAATGTATATTATTATACAGGAAGATTTGCAGGTGGAGGACACTTTAAAGTGCTTTCTACTTTAGGTTTATGGCAACCACAATATGGTACTGATGATGGTGCTACAGTTGGTGCAAATTTAGGTAGTGGTTCAGACCCAGAACGTTTTCCTTATGGAGGTGGAAATGGAATACCTGAAGGATATTATACTTTTAAATTAGACTTAGCAACAAATACTTTTACATTCGATCCTTATACAGTTTCAAGAACAAGTCCTGCTTCATTAACTATACAAGGTTCTAGTACTGCAAATGTAGCTATGACACCATTAGCTTTTGATGGTCATATTTGGTATGCAAAAAGTGTAAGATTAACTCCTGGTGATGTACAATTTGCAACTGGAGCTGGTGCAATGTGGGGAAGTGCAACTTCTTTCTCTGGTGTAGCTACAGATGGTGGTGGATCTATACCTGTAGTTGTTGAAGACGATTATGATGTATGGTTTAACGACTTAACTGGTCGCTATATATTAATTCCATTAAACTTATAATAGCAACCTAAAATATTAAACAAATGAAAAATTATATAAAAAAAATNGGCTTTTTATTTTTATCATTAACACTACTTTTAGGTGCTTGTGAAACAGAAGAAAGCTTAACAATTACAACTCCAGATGCTGAGTTTGTGCTTGAAACACCTGGTATAAGTAACATTTTCCTAAATTTTGCTACTCCAGATAATCCAGCATTTACTATTACTTGGAAAGATGAAGTTTCTAATAGTACTAACTTTACAGTAGAAATGTCTACAGATGTAGATTTTACTAACCCTGTAGTTTTAGGAAGTACAGATAAGAACAACTTTTCTATGACTGTAATACAGTTTAATGATGTTCTAAAATCATTAGGAATAACTTCTTATGAACAAGTAGCTGTTTACTTTAGAGTAGATAATGGTTCTCAAAAAAGTAATCCTATATTATTTCAAATAACAACTTATGCAGTTGCAGTTCCTGAAATAACTAGTCCAGACAATACTTTTAGTGCTACACTATCTGATGTAGATCCAGAAGCTGTTGCTATGACTATTGAATTTAATGATCCTGAAGTTGGAGCTAATAATACAGCTACAATAAACTACGAGNTTCAAATGGCTTTAGCAGGTACAAGTTTTGCTCAAGTATATTCACTNGGTACAACTACTAGTAANTCAATAGATGTAACACATGGTGCNGCTAATGATTTTGTATTAACTGCAGGAATAAANCCTGGTGATGCAGGTAGCTTTGACTTAAGAGTAATTGCTACTGTTAATAATGGTTCTGGTGATTTAGTAAGAACTTCTGATGCTACTACAATTTCAATAACTCCTTATGACGTTGCTTTAGCTCCTATATTATACGTAGTTGGTGCAGGTGCAGTCGATGCTGGATGGGATTGGGCTACACCAGTAGAATTAGTGTTGCAAGGAAAAAAATATTCTGGAAATATTACTTTAACTCCTAACAATGGAGGTAACTTTAGATTCTTTACAGTAAGAGATGACTGGGGTTCTGGTCAAAATTACACATATTACGCAGATAGAGGTTATACATTTGATAGTAACTTAACTGATGCTATGGATGGAGATAACAACTTCTTATTTACAGGAACTGAAGGACAATATTTTATTGAAATAGATACTGAAGCAGAAACTATTACATTAGGCCCTCCAGTAATTGGACCAAACTGTAATTTTGATCAACTATGGTTAGTTGGAGCTGGTGTTGTTGGAACNGGTTGGGATTGGGCAAATCCTGCNAAAGTTACTTGTACAGGAACAGGTGTTTATGAAGGTAATATTAACTTAACAAATGGTGCTTTCAGATTCTTTACAGTTAGAGATGANTGGGGTTCAGGTAGAAANTNTCCNTTTTATGCAAATGATGGTTATACAATAGATTCAGATTTAATTGATGCTATNGATGGTGATAATAACTTTGAATTTACTGGAACACCTGGAGAATATGGATTAACTATAGACACAGTAAACAAAACCATAACACTTGGAGCAATGATTTCTCTTTGTGATAATGATCAACTTTGGGCTGTAGGTGCTGCAACTCCAGGAGGATGGGATTGGGCAAATCCAACTCAAATTCCTTGTACTGGATTTAATGAATACTCAGGTCAAATTACTTTAACAAATGAAACTTTTAGATTCTTTTCTGTTAGAGATGATTGGGGATCAGGTATAAACTATCCATTTTATGTAAATGAGGGTTATACAATTGACAGTAATTTTGAAGATGCTTTAGATGGTGACAATAATTTTAGATTTATTGGTACTCCTGGAACATACACCATTACTATTAATACATTTAACAAAACAATTACATTACAATAATTTTAATAAAAGGCTATGCTAGTAAGCATAGCCTTTTTTATTACTTCTTATGAAAAAAANTTACTTTTTATTTTTTTTATTTATTTCTATTGCCTCTTATAGCCAAGTATCAATTAATGTTAGTGCTATAGAAATGGATCAACCAGTTACTTTTACAGTCGATATTACAAGTACTGCAACAAATTGTAATGGATTTAACAATCCAACAAAAGTATATATGCATGCTGGTATAGGTGATAAAAACAATGCTTTTGCTTATGATGTAGTTGGTAATTGGGGTCAAGATGATGGAATAGGTGAAATGACAAATAATAATGATGGTACTTATAGTATTACAATTACTCCACAAACTTATTTTTCATTAACCCAAACTGAAATTGAAAATGCTGCACAAATTGGTATGGTTTTCAGAAATGAAAATGGATCTCAAGAGTTTAAAGACAATGGTTGTGCTGACTTTATTTTTCCTATTGGTGCTGTTCAATTAAATTTATTAGCACCAACAGAAGACTTAGTTGTTATTAATTCTGGAGATAATTTAGTTACTAGTACAACTATTAATTTCCAAGGAACAACAACTGTTCAAGGCCAAATAGAAGTATTTTATAATAATGTTTCTCAAGGTTCAGCTAATTGTGGTTTCCCAAATTGTAACTTTACAATAAATAATATCACAGAAAGTGGCGAGGTTAAGATTGTTGGTAACCCTCCTTCTCCAAACCAAGCACAAAGTGGTGAAATTAAATTTAATGTTGTTGTAGCACCAACAGTTTCGCAAGAAGCAATTCCTACTGGACTTAAAGATGGAATTAATTATACAAATGATGCTACAAAAGCTATTTTAGTTTTAACTGCACCTAACAAAGAATTTATACAAGTAGCTGGTAGTTTTAACAACTACTCTCCTAATGCTAATCATGTAATGAAACAAGATCCAACTTCTGGAAAATTTTGGATTGAATTAACTGGTTTAACTAGTGGTCAAATCGAAACTTATCAATATTGGGTATTTGATACAACACCAACTTCTGGTTCACCAAGTTTAGTAAAAACTGCAGATCCTTTTTCTGCTTTGGTTTTATCTCCTTTTGATGATTCTGGAATCCCTTCAACAAGTTATCCAAATATACCATCTTATCCTGATGGACAAGAACGTGAAGTAACAGTTTTACAAACAGGAAAAACACCTTACAATTGGACAGTAACTAACTTTCAAAAACCTAAAAAAGAAGATTTAGTTGTTTATGAAGTTTTAGTTAGAGACTTTGATGCTGACAGAAATTATCAAGATATAATTGATAGAATTGATTATTTTAAGAATCTAAACATCAATGCCATTCAATTAATGCCTGTCATGGAGTTTGATGGAAATGAAACTTGGGGTTATAATACTTCTTTTCATTATGCATTAGATAAATTTTATGGTACACAAGACAAGTTTAAAGAACTTGTAGATTTATGTCATCAAAATGGTATTGCAGTAATCTTAGATATTGCATTAAACCATGCAACAGGAAGAAATCCACTAGTAAGAATGTGGATGGATGATCCAGATGGAGATGGATGGGGTGGTCCTGCTGCAGATAATCCATATTTTAATACAACTGCACAACATGATTATAGTGTATTTAATGATTTTAATCATCAAAGTTCTTACACCAAAGATTATACTAAACAAGTAGTTAGACATTGGATTGAAGAGTACAAAATTGATGGATTTAGATGGGATTTAACAAAAGGATTCACTCAAAATTGTGGTTCTGGTTCAATTGCTGGTTGCACAGATAGCTATCAACAAGATAGAGTTGATGTACTGAAAGAATATGCAGATTACTCTTGGAGTATTGATAATGATCATTATGTAATATTTGAGCATTTGGGTCAAGATAATGAAGAACAACAATGGGCAAACTATAGATTAGGTGAAGGAAAAGGAATTATGATGTGGGGTAAA
>JGI26079J46598_1000354_pt1 | contig 18816 bp, 17 predicted proteins | sample SaaInl59LU_5_DNA_FD_46598 | JGI IMG/M metagenome (IMG submission 46598) | reverse complement strand
TTGGTAAATTAGTAATGGCAAATAAATTATGAAAATCGATATTAAAATCTTCNTTTAAGGNCTTTTTAAAATCACGNTCTAAGCCCATTTGATCTCCAGGTAAAAATGCTCCTGAAGGATTATAGACTAAATCTAATTTTAAACCAGAACCTTNTATTCCATACCCTACAGCATTCAATTCTCGTAAAGCTTTAATCGATTTATCGAAAACACCCTCACCACGCTGTTTGTCGGTTTTTCCTCGTGTCCAGTGTGGCATAGAAGAAACAACATGAATGTTGTATTTTTTAAAGAATTGGGGTAAATCGTAATATTTTTTGTTAGCTCTAATAATGGTTAAATTAGAACGCACAATAAAATCTTTAATTCCTGCTTTTGATGCTTCTTCTACAAACCATTTGAAATTTGGGTTCATTTCTGGCGCACCACCAGTTAAATCTAAGGTATGAGCTTTTGTTTTTTTGATGACCTCCAAACATTGCTGCATGGTTTCTATAGTCATGATTTCTTTACGATCTGGGCCTGCATCTACATGACAATGCTCACAAACCTGATTACACATATAGCCCAAATTTATTTGTAAAACCTCTAACTTTTTAGGACGAAGTGGAAATTGATTGGTTGTTGCAATTTTAGCTGCAAATGTGGGTAATTCTCCATCTGCAAAAATACCTTTTGACAGAATTTCTAGTTGACGAGAAGTATTTGCGATGTCGTTATTTCTTGCTTTTAATGATTTTTTCATTTAATTACGAATGTAGAATTATGAATTACGAAAAGAGTATTTTAACTCATAAATCGTACTTTAAAATTCATAATTAGTTATCCATCAAGTTTATTTACCTTATTCATCATTTGAACACCATGTACTAAAGTTGCACCGCTTTTTATAGCAGCACCAACATGAATGGCTTCCATCATTTGTTCTTTAGTAACGCCTCTTTGTAACGTGTCTTTTGTATAAGCATCAATACAATAAGGGCATTGTTCTGTATGGGCCACAGCTAAGGCAATTAGACTTTTTTCACGAGCGGTTAATGCGCCTTCTTCAAAGACTTTTCCATAATAATCAAAGAATTTGTTTCCAAGTTCTTCACTCCATTCAGTTATTTTACCGAACTTTCTTAAATCGGTTGCGTCATAATATGATTTTGACATAAATTGATTTTAATTTTAAAGTTGAAAGATACAATTTGTTTTTAAAAATTTTTGTTAAAAAGAGTTGTTTAGTTACCGTTTAAAGACCAGTCGTATTTTTTATAACTAATTTTTGCGTTAGACTTAATTTCTGTATTTGAATATGTATTTAAGTATTCTATTACAGAACTGTTTTTGGTAAAATCACTTTTAAACCAATTAAATATTTCTGAAATTTGAATTTTCTTTTTATCTATTTTGTTTCTAGATGAGTCATTGATAAAAGCCTTCATCAATTTTGTTAATTCAGTTTCTACATTATTTTCTGTAAAAGCGATATTTCCTAATTTAGGACAAGAAACGGAGGCGCAATTAACGCCCACATGAATTTTTGGATCGAATAATTTTTTACGTAGAATTTCATGTTCAATATAGTCTAAAGTATAGATTCTGCTACCTACTTTTGCATAAGGAATTTTCCAGGCTGTTTTGCCATCCTTTTTAATGTCTAAAATACTTTTTAGTGGATAGTTTTCTAAGATTAATTTTATCGTATAAGCGTTATAAGCATTAATCCAAAATGCTTTTTGTTTATTTACTGGCCAAGAGATTTTAGGTGTTGTTTTTTCTAAATAAGAGAGGTAAGTGTCTAATTTTGATTGATCTGCTTTAAAAGATTTATAATCTACAATTCCGTCATCAGAAACATGAGCTTGTAGTAAGTTGTTAAAAATTGATGTTTGTGCATTGTTTTGTAGGTATACAAAAAGTATCACAAAAAGTAAACTTATTTTTTTCATCTTTAATCGTATTTCTGAGGGTTTAGACGCAATATTTTTTTAATAATTACAAAAACTTCTCTAAATTTTACACACTCATTTTATTTACATATAGAACCTTTACAATGAAAAATTTATCATCAATTTCTTCATTGATTGCTAAGTTGAATCTTTTTCGAAAAGGATAAACAACCAAATATAAAATTGGGGTGTCTAAAGCTGCAATTAGTATTTTAAAAATAACACCACTTAGTAAAAGGCCTAAAAAGTTTTTCCAATCGATAATNCCNAATNAANATAATAAGACTAAAACGGTTAGAGTGTCAATGATTTGAGAAGAAAAGGTTGAGAAATTATTACGCAACCACAAGTGTTTTCCTTTCGTTAATTGTTTCCAAAAATGATAAATTCTAATATCTATAAATTGGGCAAACAAATACGCCATCATCGAAGCGAAAACTGCTAAAGGGGCTGCACCAAACACATTGACAAAAATACTGTCATTTACAGGAGACCAAGATGTAGCTGGTACTTCTTTAGAAACATAGATAATGATTAGCGAGAAAAAGGAAGCAAAAATTCCTGCAATAACCACCTCATTTGCTTTTCGTTTTCCATAAATNTCTGATAAAATATCGGTAATTAAAAACGTAATTGGATAAGGTAAAAGTCCTACAGAAACTTCAAAAAGTTTTGTATCGAAAACTTGAATATCAAAAGGATACCAATAAAAGAATTTTTGGAATATTAAGTTAGAGGTTACTAAAGAGGCTATAAAAAGAGCAGCAAGAATTAGGTAAATTCTATTTGCAAGTAGTTTGTCTTTATATGTCATAAAACGAAGTTACGAATTTTGTTAGAAGTTAGAAGTTTGTTGGAAAATATATAACTAAAAGCAGGAATCAGCTTCTAATAAAAATGATTATTTTTGTCGCTATTAAACAGTTTAACAACTTAACGATTACATATTATTATGAAAGCATATATTTTTCCAGGTCAAGGAGCGCAATTTACAGGAATGGGATTGGATTTATACGAAAAGTCACCATTAGCGAAAGAATACTTTGAAAAAGCAAATGATATTTTAGGGTTTAAAATCACAGACATTATGTTTGAAGGAACTGCAGAGCAGTTAAAAGAGACTAAGGTTACACAACCTGCTATTTTTTTGCATTCCGTGATTTTAGCAAAAGTATTAGGTGATGCTTTTCAGCCAGAAATGGTTGCAGGGCATTCTTTAGGAGAATTATCTGCTTTGGTTGCAAATGGAGTATTAACTTTTGAAGACGGTTTACAATTGGTTTCTAAAAGAGCTTTAGCAATGCAGAAAGCTTGTGAAATGCAAGAGTCTACTATGGCAGCAGTTTTAGGATTGGATGACAATGTTGTTGAAGAAACTTGTGCTGAAATTGATGGAGTAGTAGTGGCTGCAAATTACAATTGCCCAGGACAATTGGTAATTTCTGGAGAAATAAAAGCTGTAGAAAAAGCGTGTGAGGTATTGACAGAAAAAGGAGCTAGAAGAGCTTTGTTATTACCTGTTGGAGGTGCATTTCATTCTCCAATGATGGAGCCTGCAAGAGAAGAATTAGCAGCAGCTATAGAAGCAACCGATTTTGGTGAGCCAACTTGTGTTGTGTATCAAAATGTTGTAGCAAAAGCGGTTACAAATCCTAATGAGATTAAAGAAAATTTAATTGCGCAATTAACAGCTCCTGTAAAATGGACTCAATGTGTTCAAGCAATGATTGCTGATGGTGGAACTGAGTTTATAGAAGTTGGGCCAGGAAAAGTTTTACAAGGTTTAATGCGTAAAATTGATAGAAGTGTTGCTGCTAGTGGAGCAAGTTTTGAGTAAATTATATATTCAATTTTTTAAATTTATTTTGCTAAAACGCAATCTTCACAATCTTTTATTTCACCATAATAAGTTTCTCTGTATTTGTGTAATGTTTTTAGATTGATAAGGTTAAAAAGCGTCATTTTTATATAGGTTACTTTAGTATTTAAAGTACCCATTTTAATTGTGTGACGTTATTCTAACCTGGTCTTTCTTTTAATTTTAATCAATTTCATTGCGTTCATTTATCATTAATAATACGAATAACAAAATTACTTGTAATGATAAGTAATGTCAATAAATACGACGTAAAATATTGAAAATCATATAAAAAATACAGATATGAAAAAAAGCACCGTTTATTTTTGTAAATATGTTAATAGATAGTTGTTTTTCTTAAAAATAAAAATTTCAAAAAAGTGAGTTTTTAGCAAAAAACACTAAAAAATCATTAAAAAACACTAAAAATATTACTAAAACTCCTTTTTTTTTGCTAAAAATCAAGTTTTTTTATCATTGTCTAACCTACAAAATTAATGATGGTTTTTGTAATGAATTCCAATTGTTCATTCTCTAACTCTGTATGCATTGGTAAAGAAATTACCGTTTCTATTAATTGATTTGTAACTGGAAAATCACTTTCGTTATAACGTTTGTCTGTATACGCTTTTTGTGCGTGTAATGCTACAGGATAATAAATAGCGTTTGGAATGCCTTTGTCTAATAAATGTTTATGCAAAGCATCTCTTTTACCATTGGTAATTTGTAAGGTATATTGATGGAATACATGACAATCACAAACATCACAAATTTGATTACAATGGTTTGTTGCATTCGACTTTGCCGTTGGTGTTATGATATTTGAATTTTGTGCAAAAGCGTTATTATAAAAGCGAGCAGCATTTCTTCTAGCATTACAATACTCATTTAAGTTAGGTAACTTTGCTTTTAAAACTCCAGCTTGTATAGAGTCTAATCTAGAGTTTACGCCAACTACATCATGATAATATCTGGTGTACATTCCATGATTTACAATACCTCTAATAGTATGAGCTANTTTATCATCATTGGTAAAAATGGCACCTCCATCACCGTAACAACCTAAGTTTTTAGACGGAAAAAACGAAGTTGTACCTACATTACCAATAGTACCTGCTTTTTGTTTTTTACCATTTTTAAAAGTATAATTTGCCCCAATTGCTTGAGCATTGTCTTCTATAACGTATAAATTATGTTCTTTGGCAATTTCCATAATGGCATCCATATTGGCAACTTGACCAAATAAATGTACAGGAACAATAGCTTTTGTTTTAGGTGTAATTGCTTTTTTTAATGCATCAATATCAATATTAAAAGTCTTAGCATCTACATCTACTAAAACGGGTGTTAATTTTAATAATGCAATTACTTCTACAGTAGCTGCAAATGTAAAATCTGCAGTAATTACTTCGTCACCTTGTTCTAAACCTAAACCCATCATTGCAATTTGTAATGCATCTGTACCATTTGCACAAGGTATTACATGTTTTACATCTAAATATTTTTCTAAATCTTTTTGAAATTCGTGTACTAAAGGTCCGTTTATGTATGCAGATGTGTTTAAAACTTGTTCTATAGAATTGTTTACATCTTCTTTAATTTTTGCATATTGACCTTGTAGGTCTACCATTTGAATTTTTTTCATAAAGTAGTCGTTTTGTGAATACATCAAAAATACAATATAAATCTATTATCTTTGAAAATATCAAACACATTTCCATGAAAATAGTAAAAAAAATTCTGATAGCGCTTTTATTAATTTTAACTGTTTTATTTATAGNAGTTTGGTATCTTTCAAGCGCTTTACAACCAAATTATTCTGGTGAAATTGAATTNAAANANATTAAAAGTGAGGTTACTATTCGTTTTGATGATGTNGGTGTGCCACACATTAATGCTAAAACCCAAGAAGATGCNTATGTGGCTTTAGGATATGTACACGCACAAGATAGGTTGTGGCAAATGGAATTAATTAGAAGAATTGCTCCTGGTAGATTGTCGGAAATATTTGGAAAAAAATTATTAAAAACAGATTTGTTTTTTAGTGGATTAGGAATTGAAGAGGCTGCCGCAAAAACGATAGAAAAACTTNATAAAAATACTGACGCGTACATTTTAACTCAGAANTATTTAGACGGAATTAACCANTATATAGAAGAAGGACAAATACCTTTAGAATTTAGTTTGGTGGATGTNGAAGTAGAAAAATATACCATTAAAGACGTATATAACGTATTTGGTTATATGGCATTTAGTTTTGCTGTTGCCCATAAAACAGATCCTTTATTAACAGATATTAAAGAGAATTTAGGAGAAGCTTACATTAATGAGTTGATGAATTCTTACAGTAAAAACTTAACCATTAATAAAAAAGAAGTAAATCCGTTAAAATCTAATTTATCTCAAGAAGTTAGTAATATTATGGATGCTTTACCTGTATCTACTTTTATAGGAAGTAACTCTTGGGTACTTGGTGCAGAAAAAACAAAAAACGGAAAAGTTATTTTTGCAAACGATCCTCATATTGGATATTCTCAACCTTCAGTTTGGTATCAAAATCACATAAAAACACCCGATTTTGAAATTTACGGATTCAATATTGCCTTAATGCCTTTTCCGCTTTTAGGGCATAACAAAGATTATGCTTATGGTTTAACAATGTTGGCTAATGACGATTTAAANTTTTATGTAGAAGAAAATAATCCGAATAATAATTTAGAATATAAAACAAAAAATGGGTTTTTAAAATACGATTTNATTGAGAAAACNATTAAAATCAAAGACGAACCAGATACTACTTTTGTTGTAAAGGTTAGCAAACATGGACCTATAATGAATGGTTTGGTAAATCATATTAATGATNATAGACCCATAGCCATGAATTGGATTTTTACCCAAATGGAAAANAAAACNNTAGATGTTGCTTTTGGGATGAGTCATGCAAAATCTTTTAATGAATTTAAAAATGCTGTAGAAAAAATACATGCACCTGGTTTAAATGTAATGTATGGAGATGCAAACAATAACATTGCTTGGTTTGCTTCTGCTAAATTGTATCAATTAAGAGAAGGTGTATCATCAAAACTGTATTTAGATGGCGCTTCTGGTGAAGATGAAATCTTAGAAATTTTGCCTTTTGAAGAAAATCCGAAAGCCATTAACCCAAGCTCTAATTATGTGTATTCCGCGAATCATCAACCAGATTCTGTAAGAGGAAAATTATATCCTGGATACTATCAACCAGAAGATAGGTCTAAAAGAATTGTAGAGCTATTAGAAGCTAAAAATGATTTTACAAAAGAGGATGTTGTTAAAATGACTTATGATGTAACATCTTCGGTAGTGCCAGAAATTGCAAACAAATTGCTAAAAAGTGTTGATTATCCTGGGCTAAATCCATTAGAGAAAAAAGCTTTTGAAATTTTAAAAAATTGGAAAGGCGTTTATTTAAAAGATGCAATTGGACCAACAATTTATAATCGCTTTTTATATGAGTTTTTAGTGGCTACTTATAAAGATGAAATAGGAAAAAGTTTTAATTTGTTTATCAACTCTCAGTTACAAGATCAGGTTTTAACAACTCAAATTACTAGAGATAATTCTGTTTGGTGGGATGATATTACCACTAAAAATAAGGTGGAGTCAAAAGAAGAAATTATAAACAAATCTTTTAAAAAAGCGTTTCTTTTTTTAGAAAATCAACTAGGAACAAATGTAGAACTTTGGACTTGGGATAAGGTAATTTCTGTAGAGCATGAACACGCTATAGGTAAAGCTGGTGGTGTTTTACGTAAAATATTTAATGTAGGGCCATTTAAAACTATTGGTGGTAATGAGGTGATTAACAATCAGATATTTAAACTAGATAGCACAGGGGTTTACAAAGTTACAGCAGGCCCTTCTACAAGAAGAATTATAGATTTTTCTGATGTAGAAAATAGTTTGTCAATTTTACCAACAGGACAGTCTGGTCGATTATTTAGTAGGTATTATAAAGATCAAAAACAAAAATATTTAGAAGGCAAGTTTGAAAAAATGCAAATGAATCAAAAAGAAATTGAGAAAAACGTGCGAGTTTTAGTTTTAAAGCCTAAAATTTAATTTTTCTCACAAGCACTCCAAACAACATCTATGGGTGTAGGTGCAGTAATTTTAATGTATTCTTTAGAAACAGGGTGTACAAATTCAATTTTTCTGGCATGTAAAGAAATGCTACCATCTTTATTAGATCTTGCAAAACCATATTTTAAATCGCCTTTTATTGGGCAACCAATGTTTGCTAATTGTGTTCTAATTTGATGATGTCTGCCAGTTTCTAAATCTATTTCTAACAGGGTGTAATTATCTAGATTTTTTAAAACTGAATAGTGTAAAATAGCTTTTTTACTACCATCAATTTCTTTTTTGTAAACAAAAGATTTATTTTTTTTGGAGTCTTTTTTAAGGAAGTTTATTAACGTATCTTTTGTCTTTTTTGGCTTATTTTTAACCAGTGCCCAATAGTTTTTTTGGATGCTTTTTTCTCGCAACATTTTATTCAATCTCTCTAAAGCCTTAGAGGTTCTAGCAAAAATTACAACACCAGAAGTAGGCCTGTCCAATCTATGTACAGTGCCAATAAAAACATTACCAGGTTTGTTGTATTTGTCTTTAATGTATTCTTTTACAACGTCATTTAAAGGTTTGTCTCCAGTTTTATCACCTTGTGTAATATCACCAGCTCTTTTATTTACAATTAATATATGATTGTCTTCAAATAAAACCTGTAAGTTGTTTTTTGTAGTGTGCATTTTTAAGTGTTACCTTAAGTGGGTAAAAGGTTTTTATTTAAAATCTTTGGCAACGTCTTGGTTAACGCCATCAATAAAGTCTAAAAACTCTTTTCTACCAAACCCAGTAGAAGATGAGGTTATAAATGATGTTGGTAAAGCCTCCCAATAATTCAGTAATTTCTTTTTGTAAGACGTAATTTGTTTGTTTAATTTAGAGCTACTTAATTTGTCTGCTTTTGTAAAAACAATGCAAAAAGGAATTTGGTTTTCACCCAAAAACTGCATAAAATCTAAGTCTATTTTTTGTGGGTCGTGTCTGGAATCTATCAACACAAAGGTGCAAACTAATTGTTCTCTTTCTTTAAAATAATTTTCTATAAAGTATTGAAAAATAACTCTTTTTTTTTTAGAAACTTGGGCATAACCATAACCAGGTAAATCTACTAAAAACCAAGAATCGTTTATTTTAAAGTGATTGATTANCTGTGTTTTACCAGGTTTTCCAGAAATTTTAGCCAAATCTTTACGCTCCATCAGCATATTAATTAATGATGATTTNCCNACATTAGAACGTCCTATAAAAGCGTATTCTGGTATTCTNTCTTTAGGAGCATTTATAACATTGCTGTTGCTCATTACAAATTCTGCAGACTTTATTTTCATGCCCTAAATATTTCTATCTGTAAACCACTTATGTAGAATTGTGTTAAATTCTTCTGGTTTTTCCATCATTGCTGCGTGCCCACATTTGTCAATCCAAAACAAATCAGAATTAGGTAAAAGCTTATGAAAATCATCTGCAACTTCAGGTGGTGTAACATTGTCTTGTTTTCCCCAAATAATACAGGTTGGTATTTTCATTTCGGGTAAATCTTTAGCCATATTGTGTCTAATAGCACTTTTGGCTATTGCCAGAGTTCGTATAACAGAATTTCTATCGTTTACAATTTTAAAAACGTCATCTACCATTTCTTTGGTTCCAATTTCAGGATCGAAAAAAACGCTTTTAGTTTTTTGTTCTATATACTCATAATTTCCTCTTTTTGGAAAACTATCTCCCATTGCTTTTTCGTACAAACCAGAGCTGCCTGTTAAAACAAGTGCTTTTACTTTTTGTTGATAATGTTTTGTAAAATATAAAGCAATATGCCCGCCTAAAGAATTCCCAAGCAAAATAGCAGAATCAATGTTTTTATGTTCCATAAATTCTTTTAAAAATATCGCTAAATTTTTAACATTGGTTTTTAATAGCGGTAAAGAGTATAATGGTAATTCAGGTATTAAAACCTTATATCCATTTTCAGAAAAATGAAAAAAAGTTTCTTTAAAATTACTTAAAGTGCCCATTAAACCATGTAAAACAATAATTGCAGGCCCTTCTCCTTCCTCTACATATGTAAATTTCCCTTCAGATTTTAACTTATCAGTCATTATTCAATTCGTTTTACTTATCCGCAAATGTAGTTCTTTTTTATAAAATATATAATTTTTTCATAAATGTCTCGCATTCAATTTTTAAGCGATTTTTTAATGCTACTTAGATAAAATAATAAATATTTATTAACAATGTGGTAAAAAGTGGTAAAAAGTGGTAAAATTTATATATTTTTGAAATCAACAATATTTCATTAGTAAGAGAGTGATAAATTTAATTGGTACATACGAATGTAAAGCAGATACTAAGGGTAGAGTTATGTTTTCTACTGCTTTAAAAAAGCAGTTGCAGCCAGTTGTTTCTCAAGGATTTGTGATAAAGAGAGCTGTTTTTCAGCCTTGTTTAGAGTTGTATACAATGCAGGAATGGACTTTGATGATGCAGAAAATAAACAAGCTAAATAGGTTTGTTAAAAAGAATAATGATTTTATTAGAAGGTTTACTGCAGGTGTAAAAACAGTAGATTTTGATNCTGCTGGAAGGATTTTGATACCAAAAGATTTATGCGAATTTGCCTCGATTAAAAAGCAAGTGGTGTTGTCTTCTGCTGTNAATATCATAGAAATTTGGGATAAAGATAATTACGAGAAAGCTATAGATGATGCTGCTGTAGATTTTGCAGAATTGGCAGAAGATGTAATGGGTAATACAGATGTAGATGAGTTATCATAATCCAGTTTTATTAGAGGAAAGTGTAAATGCTTTAGCAATAAAAGCTGAAGGTGTTTATATAGATGTAACGTTTGGTGGCGGAGGGCACTCTAAAGAAATCTTAAAAAAGTTAGGTAAAAACGGTAAGTTGTTTGCTTTTGATCAAGATCCNGATGCTTTGGCGAATGTAATAGATGATGAGCGTTTTCAATTAATACCAGAAAACTTTAGATANATTTCTAGGTTTTTAAGGTTTTATGGAGTTAGAAAAGTTGATGGNATTTTAGCAGATTTAGGGGTCTCATCACATCAGTTTAACGAGGCAGAAAGAGGTTTTTCAATTCGTTTTGATGGAGATTTGGATATGAGAATGAATCAAAAATCTAAAATCTCTGCCAAAGAAATTGTAAACAATTATTCAGAAGAAAAGTTAGCAGAAATATTGTTTCTGTATGGAGAGTTGAGAAACTCTAGAAATATTGCGAAAACAATTGTTGAGAAAAGAGAAGAAAATAAAATTGAAACTAGTTTTCAGTTAAAAAATGCCCTGCAGAAATATTTACCAAAAGCTAAAGAGCATAAAATTTTAGCNCAAATATTTCAAGCATTTAGAATAGAAGTAAATGAAGAGTTAGAAGTTTTAAAAGAATTTTTACANCAAACACCAACTTTATTAAAAGAAGAGGGTAGGTTAAGTGTAATTTCATATCACTCTTTAGAAGATAGATTGGTAAAAAGATTTATAAGAACTGGATTGTTTAGTGGTGAGCCCGAAAAGGATTTTTTTGGAAACACGAGCGAGCCGTTACAGAAAGTTGGAAAGTTAATAGTGCCTAACTCGCAAGAAATTAAAGAAAACAACAGAGCTCGCAGCGCTAAACTACGAATTGCAACCTTAAAAAAATAAAATGTCTAAAGTTAAAAAAGGTATTTATAGCTTTTTAAGAGGTAGTTTTTTAACAGACGAATCTGCCTTAAAAAACTGGAAAGTAATTTTTTTTATTGTTTTTCTCTTGTTAATAATGATTACAAGTGCTCATAATGCAGATAAAAAAGTAATAAAAATTACAGAATTAAATAAATTGAAAAGAGAGTTAAGGGCAGAATCTTTAGATACAGAAACAATTCTTACAAGAATGGAAATGGAATCTAGTATTAGGAGAAATGCAAAAGAAAGAGGTTTGTTCCCTTCAGAAACTCCTCCGAAAAAAATAAAAGTAACTATTAAAAGATAATTTAAATTGGCAACTCATAAAAAAGGCATTCTTACTAAATTCTACTGGCTAGTTGCTTTTATGGCCCTCTTTTTATTTGCAATTGTGTTTAGGGTAGTAAACCTGCAACACGTTCATGGAGATACTTACAGAAAACTAGCAACAGAACTTACAATTAGGCAAGATACTATTTATGCAAACAAAGGGAATGTTTATGCCGCCGACGGTAATTTATTAGCAACTTCTATGTCTAAATTTACAATCTACATGGATTTGGTAACCGTAGATAATAAAGTTTTTGAAGAAAACATTGTTGGTCTGGCTACAAAATTATCAGAATTATTGGGTAACTCAGTTAGCTATCATCAAAACAGATTAAGAAGTGCTAAGAATAAAAAAAGAAGGTATTTTTTGATTGCAAGAAATATAGGCTATACAGATTATTTAAAGATGAAGAAATTTCCAATATTTAATTTGGGAGTTTATAAAGGTGGTTTTATAGCAAAACACAGAACAGAGCGTGCACATCCAATTGGCAAAATTGCAGAAAGAACAATTGGTTATGACGATTTTAGAGGTGAAGCTGGTATAGAAGGGGCTTTTGCAGATTATATGCAAGGCGAAAATGGTTTGAGATGGGAACAAAAAATTGCGAAAAATAAATGGAAACCGATAACAGATTATAACGAAAAAGAACCTGTTGATGGGCATGATGTAATAACAACAATAGATGTTAATATACAGGATATTACACACCATGCATTGTTAGCAAGGTTAGAGTATTTTGAGGCAGATCATGGCTGTGCTGTAGTTATGGAAACTGCTACAGGAGAAATTAAAGCCATTTCTAATTTGGGCAGAACTTCTAAAGGCAAATACTACGAAAAAAGAAACTATGCGGTTTGGGAAAGTCATGAACCAGGTTCAACTTTTAAACTAGCAAGTTTAATGGCAGCTTTAGATGACAAAGTAATAGATACATCTACGGTTGTAGATACAGAAAAAGGTAGAATTTATATACATGGTTCTAAAGTAGAAGATTCTCATAGAGGTGGGTATGGTAAAATTTCTGCAGCTAGAGTTTTTGAGGTTTCTTCTAATGTGGGTATTGTTAAGTTGATTCGAAAACATTATGATCATCAACCAGAAAAATTTATACAAAAATTAGATAACTATGGTTTTACAAAACCTGTAGGCTTTCAAATTAAAGGCGAAGGTAGGCCTGTGGTACCAAAACCGTCAGACAAAAGATGGAATAAAATTTCTTTAGAATGGATGTCTTGGGGTTATGGTATTTCTGTAACACCAATGCAAACACTAATGTTTTACAACGCTGTTGCAAATAATGGGGTTATGGTAAAACCACGTTTTATAAAAGAAGTAAAAAGACAGGATAAATTAGCAAAAGTTTTTGATGTGGAAGTGATAAATCCAAAAATAGCTTCTCAAGAAACTTTAAATAAAATTAAAAAAATAATGGAAAATGTGGTTGTAAAAGGAACTGCAAATAATATTTATTCGCCTAATTTTTCTATGGCAGGTAAAACCGGTACAGCAAAAAAATACTTACCAAAACATGTTGATGAAAACGGTAAAACCATTGCAGCTGGGTATTCTAACAAACATTATGTGGCTTCTTTTGCTGGGTTTTTTCCTGTAGAAAATCCTAAATACTCTTGTATTGTGGTAATTCATGATCCTAAAAAAGAAAAAGGATATTATGGAGCAACAGTTGCGGGGCCTGTTTTTAAAGAAATTGCTCAAAAAATATATACAACAACGCCTACAGATAAGCAATCTGTAGATGATGCTGTTCAATTTGAAGAAATAGATAAGGCTTATCAAAATTACAATTCTTTATTAAGTAAAAACTATACAAAAATACCAAATGTAAAAGGTATGTCTGCTATGGATGCCATGTCTCTATTAGAAAACTTAGGTTTAAAAGTAAAGGTTGATGGAGTGGGTAAAGTGCAATCTCAATCACTTAAAAACGGAGAAAAATTAGAAAAAGGAAAAACAATTACATTAAAACTGTCTTAAACTGAAAAATTTAAAAGACATATTATATAAGGTTACAATACAGCAAGTTTTTGGAAGCACCAACATCCAAATAAATAACCTTGTTTTCGATTCTAGAAAAGTAACAAAAAACGATGTCTTTGTTGCTCAAAAAGGGGTTTCTGTAAATGGTCATTTGTTTATAGAGAAAGCGATAGATTTTGGTGCAAGTGTAATTATTTGCGAGGATATTCCAGTAACAAAACAAGAAGAAGTTACCTATGTAAAAGTAGCTAACTCTAGTGTTGCTTTGGCAATAATTGCAGCTAATTATTACAACAATCCTTCAGAAAAAATGCCTTTAATTGGGGTTACAGGTACCAATGGTAAAACTACAGTAGCTTCACTCTTATATCAATTATTTAAAAAAGCTGGTTATAAAGTTGGCTTATTGTCAACTGTAAAAATATTGGTTAATGATATTGAGTTTAAGGCAACACATACTACTCCAGACTCTGTAACAATCAACTCTTATTTAGATAAAATGTTGGCAGCAGGTGTAGATTATTGTTTTATGGAAGTGAGTTCTCATGGAATTCATCAAAAAAGAACAGAGGGCTTACATTTTGCAGGTGGTATTTTTACCAATCTATCTCATGATCATTTAGACTATCACGAAACCTTTGCAGAATATAGAAATGTAAAAAAACAGTTTTTTGATGGTTTGCCAAAATCGGCATTTGCCCTTACGAATCTAGATGATAAAAATGGCAACTTTATGTTGCAAAACACAAAGGCTACCAAAAAAACGTATGCCTTAAAAACCATTGCAGACTTTAAAGCGAAAATTTTAGAAAAGCAATTATCGGGTACGTTAATTTCTGTAGACGGTATAGAGGTTTGGACTAAATTAATTGGTGTTTTTAATATTTACAATTTAACCGCAATTATTGCAACAGCAGAATTGTTGGGGTTAGAAAAACTAGAAGTTTTAACCCTTGTTAGTCGATTAGAAAGTGTTAATGGTAGGTTTGAGTATATAGTTTCTAGTGATGGAGTAACTGCAATTGTAGATTACGCACACACACCAGATGCATTAAAAAATGTATTAGAAACCATTAATAATATTAGAACTGGTAACGAAAAAGTAATAACAGTTGTGGGTTGTGGTGGCGATAGAGATAAAATCAAAAGACCAAAAATGGCACACATTGCATCGCAATTAAGCAATCAAGTAGTTTTTACATCAGACAACCCAAGAACAGAAAATCCACAAACTATTTTAGATGAAATGGAAGCAGGGGTTGCGCCAGAAAATTATAAAAAAACAATTACTGTATTAAATAGAAAACAAGCCATTAAAACTGCTTGCAAGTTTTCTGAAGCAGGAGACATTATTTTAATTGCAGGTAAAGGGCACGAAAATTATCAAGAAATTAATGGAGAACGAACTCATTTTGATGATTTAGAAGAAGTTACCAACTGTTTTAATCAACTAAAAAACCTATAAAATGCTGTATTATTTATTTCAATATTTAGAAAGTCAATTTAGTATTCCTGGAGCTAGTGTGTTTCAGTTTATTACGTTTAGAGCAGCTGCAGCTTTTATTTTATCATTATTAATCTCTGCAATTTATGGAAAAAGAATCATTCGATTTTTACAAAAAAAGCAGGTAGGAGAGTCTATTAGAGATTTAGGTTTAGAAGGGCAAGTACAAAAATCAGGTACACCAACAATGGGAGGTATCATTATAATTTTAGCTACGTTAATTCCAGCACTTTTGTTGGCAAAACTAGATAATATTTATATCATTATCTTATTAATTACCACTGTTTGGATGGGGTCAATAGGTTTTTTAGATGATTACATAAAAGTATTTAAAAAAGACAAAGCTGGTTTAAAAGGAAAGTTTAAAGTTTTAGGTCAAATTGGTTTAGGGGTAATTGTTGGTTCTATGCTGTATTTTAATGAAAACGTAACTATTAAAGAACAGTTGCCAGTAGAACAACAAGTGGTTCAGGCAAATGGTAAAAAACAAGTTTTTGGTGATGCCCATAAATCTACAAAAACAACAGTTCCGTTCTTTAAAAATAACGAGTTAGATTACTCAAAAGCAGTTAGTTTTTTAGGTGATGGATACGAAAAGTACGGATGGATTATTTTCATTTTTATTACTGTTTTTATAGTAACAGGCATTTCTAATGGAGCTAATTTAACAGATGGTATAGATGGTTTAGCAGCAGGTTCTTCTGCAATTATGGTAGTAACCTTAGCAGTTTTTGCTTGGGTTTCTGGTAACATCATTTTTGCAGATTATTTAGATGTAATGTANATACCAAACTCAGGAGAAATGACTGTTTTTATNCTTGCCTTTGCAGGTGCATTAATTGGGTTTCTTTGGTACAANACCTATCCAGCACAAATATTTATGGGAGATACGGGTAGTTTAACTATTGGTGGAATTATAGCAGTTATTGCAATTTCTATTAGAAAAGAGTTGCTTCTGCCAATCTTAGCAGGAATTTTTGTAGTAGAAAATCTTTCTGTTATTCTACAAGTATCTTGGTTTAAATACACTAAAAAGAAATTTGGCGAAGGTAGAAGAATTTTTAAAATGTCTCCTTTGCATCATCATTATCAAAAGTTGAGTTATCACGAAAGTAAAATTGTAGTCCGTTTTTGGATTGTAGGCATCTTACTGGCTGTATTTACCATTGTAACCTTAAAGTTAAGGTAAAAGCAAAACGATATTTAATTATAAATGAAACATCAAGTATTACATAACAACACTAAAAACTCTTTACAAAAAGAGCAGAAAATTGTTGTGCTTGGTGCGGGAGAAAGTGGCGTAGGAGCAGCTATTCTAGCAATTCAAAAAAACTTTCAGGTATTTGTTTCTGATAAAAGTACAATAGCTAAAAAATTCAAAGAAATTCTTATAAATAACACTATTGATTTTGAAGAAAAAAAACACTCAGAAGCTAAAATTTTAAATGCAGATGTTGTAGTAAAAAGTCCGGGTATACCAGACAATGTTCCTTTGATTTTAAAATTGAAGGACAGAGAGATACCTGTTATTTCAGAAATTGAGTTTGCAGCTCAGTTTACAGAGGCTACTATAGTGGGTATTACAGGTTCTAATGGTAAAACAACCACCACTTTGTTAGCGCATCATATTTTAAATAAAGGAGGTTTAAATGTTGGGGTTGCAGGAAATATAGGACAAAGTTTTGCAGAACAAGTAGCTACACAAAACTATACCAATTATGTATTAGAGTTAAGTAGTTTTCAGTTAGACGGGGTTCAAGAATTTACACCACATATTGCCATTATTACAAATATTACCCCAGATCATTTAGATAGATACGACTATGATTTTAACAAATATATTTCATCAAAATTTAGAATAACAAAAAACCAAACAGAAAAAGATTTTTTAATCTATGATGCAGATAATACTGTAATTACCAATTGGTTAGAAAATAATAAAACTGCAGCAAAATTAATTCCTTTTTCATTAGAAAAAGAGTTAGAGTTTGGTGCCTATGTAAAAGACAATACAATCAACATAAATATAACAAAAGACACAATACAAATGCCAACATCAACCCTATCAATCAAAGGAAAACACAATACAAAAAACGCAATGGCAGCAACAATGGCTGCACAATTGTTAAAAGTTAGAAAACAAACCATCAAAGAAAGTTTAGAAAACTTTGAAGGTGCAGAACATAGATTAGAAAATGTAGCCAAAATAAAAGGAGTAGAATATATTAACGATTCTAAAGCAACCAATGTAAATGCTACTTTTTATGCTTTAGAGTGTATGGATAAACAAACCATTTGGATTGTGGGTGGTGTGGATAAAGGAAATGATTATACAGACCTACTTCCTTTGGTTAGAGAAAAAGTAAAAGCAATTATATGTTTAGGTGTAGATAATCAAAAAATAAAAGACACTTTTGGGAATGTTGTAGATATTATTGTAGAAACTGCAGGGGCAGAAGAGGCTGTAAAAGTTTCTTATAAATTGTCAGAAAAAGGTGAGGCTGTTTTATTATCGCCAGCTTGTGCAAGTTTCGATCTTTTTACAAATTACGAAGACAGAGGTTGGCAATTTAAAAATGCGGTAAAAAGTCTTTAAATCTATTTTATTAGTTAGAAAGAATAATTTCATTTCCCAAAAAAAAAACAAAAAAAAACTAAGATTGAAAACCATATTTAAACATATTAAAGGAGATAAAACCATTTGGGCTATTGTAGCTATTTTGGCTGTTTTTTCTTTTATGCCAGTTTATAGCGCTAGTACAAATTTGGTATATGTGGTTGGTAATGGTTCAACCTTAGGGCATCTAGTAAAACACGCTGTGTTGTTAATTTTAGGTTTTGCAATTATTTATGCAGTTCATAAAGTGCCTTATAGATATTTTTCTGGAGGCTCTGTAATTATGCTGCCTATTGTTATTGTTCTTTTGATTGTAACCTTAGCACAAGGAACCACTATTGGTGGTGCAAATGCAAGTAGGTGGATTCGTATTGGAGGTATTGGTTTTCAAACGTCTACCCTAGCAGGTTTGGTTTTAATGGTTTATGTGGCACGATATTTGGCTAAAAACAAAGAAAAAAAGATTCAGTTTAAAGAAAGTATTTGGCAACTTTGGCTACCCGTTTTTGCTGTTTTAATATTAATATTACCTGCAAATTTCTCAACCACAGCTATTATATTTTCTATGATTTTACTAATTAGCTTCATAGGTGGTTATCCTATAAAATATATTGGTTTGGTGTTAGGTACAGGTCTAGTAGCACTTACTTTTTTTATACTAATAGCAAAAGCGTTTCCAGATGCTATGCCCAATAGAGTTCAAACTTGGCAAAATAGAATAGAGAATTTTTCTAAAGAAGGAGGTAAAGAATCATACCAAGTTGAAAAAGCAAAAATAGCTA
>JGI26079J46598_1000345_pt1 | contig 19050 bp, 19 predicted proteins | sample SaaInl59LU_5_DNA_FD_46598 | JGI IMG/M metagenome (IMG submission 46598) | reverse complement strand
AAAAAAACTCCAACAAATACATGTTGGAGTTTTTTTATATGTGATAATTCTGTAAGAATTACTTCTTAAATTTTGCGTATTTAGTTTTAAATTTATCAATACGTCCTGCAGCATCGATAAGTTTAGATTTACCAGTGTAAAATGGATGAGAAGTTCTAGAAATCTCTAATTTTACTAAAGGATACTCAACACCATCAACTTCTAAAGTTTCCTTGGTGTCTACAGTAGAACGTGTTAAAAAAACATCTTCATTAGACATGTCTTTAAATGCTACCATTCTATAATTTTCTGGATGAATTCCTTTCTTCATTTTATTATATTTTAATACTTTAATATTACGTTTATAAGAGTACAGTTGGTAAAGCTTACTCTGGGTCCTAAATAGTTATAACTTACTATTTTGAGGATGCAAATTTAACTATATTTTTTAATTTACAAATAAATATTTGTTTTTATTTGCTACAATAAATACAAACCTTACATTTATTCTTACTTTTGTTACTAAATTGTTCCCTTTTAGACCTTTTTAGAAGTACAACAAGAATGAGTCACAAACAAAATCACAAGAATGAAAAATCTTTTTTTACGTATTGCTTTTCTAGCGTCATTTTCACTAGTAACTTCTTGTTCTAATGAATATGTTTTTACTTTAGAACACCAAAAACAAGTTTCATTCAACGCAACCATTCCTATTTCCTTAAAAGAAAAGGAAAACAAACCTGTACAAAAAGTACAGTTTTTTGTAAACGGCAAAGAAATTCCCTCTGAGGGCGCTTCCATAGAATTACAAACTAAAGATTTAGGTGTTGGAAAACATCAANTTTCTACGCTAATATTCTATTCTGAAACAACAAAAAAAGAAAATAGTTATTTCGAAGTTTTAGCAAATAAAGCACCCATTATTTACGATTATAAAATTATCAATGAGTATCCTCATGATAAAAAAGCATACACGCAGGGATTAGAATATCACAACGGTTTTTTATACGAAACAACNGGGCACAGAGGAGAATCTACCTTAAGAAAGGTAGCTATTAAAACGGGAAAAGTACTTCAAAAAATAGCCTTAGATAAAAGATATTTTGGAGAAGGAATGACCATTTTTAATAACAAAATATTTTGGTTAACATGGCAAGCTAAAAAAGGGTTTGTCTATGACTTAGCTACTTTCAAACAAGAAAAAGAATTTCCTTACAACAATAGTAAAGAAGGATGGGGCTTGACTCACAACGAAACAGCTTTAATTAAATCTGATGGCTCTCATAAAATTTGGTATTTAGATCCAGAAACTTTAAAAGAAAAAAAATCGATTCAAGTGTACACAAACAAATATGCTGTAAAAGATTTAAATGAATTGGAAATGATTAACGGAAAAATATATGCTAACAAATACCAGCAAAATGCCATAGTAATCATAGATCCCGATACAGGAATTGTTGAAGGAATTGCAAATTTAAAATCCTTAAAAAAGGAAATGGAGAAAACCCAAAGATTGGTTAATCAAGATGAGGTTTTAAATGGAATCGCATACGACTCTGAAAACGATAGAATGTTTATTACGGGAAAAAACTGGGGAACTCTATTTGAAATAAAGTTAATTAAAAAACAATAATATCGCTATTAAAAGGTTCTATTATTGAAAAAATAAATTACATGAGATCTCTATTTACCCTTCTTTGTTGTCTTTTTCTTATTGCGATTAGCTCTTGTAGGAAAGACTTTGAAACGATCTCCAGTTATGGAAAATTAGCGTTTTCAAAAGATACCGTGTTTTTAGATACTGTATTTTCAAATATTGGTTCTGCGACATACAATCTAAAAGTATACAACAGAGGTAACAATGCCATTACCATCCCTCAAATAGAATTAAAAAACGGAACAGCATCGAACTATCGATTAAATGTAGATGGAATTCCAGGGAAAGAGTTTCAAGACATTGAAATTTTGGCCAAAGACAGTATTTATGTCTTCATAGAAACAACCATAAATGCAAACAACAATTTAAATCTTTTATACACCGATAAAATTTTATTTGATACTGGTGAAAATCAACAAGAGGTAGATTTGGTGACACTTGTTCAAGATGCACATTTTATTTTTCCAGGAAAAGATGCCATTACCATGAAAATCGACAGTCTTTCACTAGATGNCCAACCCACTAGCTTAAAAGGTCGTTTTTTAACGGACGCTGAATTATCTATGTTTACGAGTTCAAAACCAATAGTTATTTACGGTTTTGCTGCAATACCAAAAAATAAAACATTAAGTATTGAAGCAGGTACTAACGTTTATTTTCATGACAACTCTGGTCTCATAGTAGACGATAAAGCTACTTTAAAAGTCAAAGGAACACGTTCCAAAAAAGTTGTTTTTGAGGGAGATCGCTTGGAATACTCTTTTAGTGATATTCCTGGACAATGGGGTACCATTTGGATGCGAGCAGGAAGCATCAACAATGAAATTCATCATGCGATTATTAGAAATGGAATTATCGGAATTTTAGTGGATAGCTTAGAGAATACTGCTCGTCCTACTTTAAAAATAGAAAATACAGAAATTTATAATCACGCAAGTTTTGGTATTTTAGGAAGAGAAACAAATATAGAGGGGCATAATTTAGTAATTGGTAATGCTGGTCAAGCATCTTTAGCAGCAACAATTGGCGGTAGCTATAAGTTTACGCATGCTACATTTTCAAACTTTTGGAGCAATAGCTTACGACAATTACCAGCGGTGCTAGTAAACAATTTCTTTACTTATAAAAATGAAGCAGGAGAAGAAATTATAGAAACTAGAAATTTACATGCTGCAAATTTCACCAATTGTATCATTGATGGGAACAACAACATCGAATTTATAATAGACTTCGCAGATGGGGGCGGTATTTTTAACTACAACATTAGCAATAGCATGATTCAATTTAATGACATTAATAATTCTTTTAATGACATTCCTCAATTAGACTTTACAAACCCTTTTTATCAAAACAATATTTTAAATGGAAATTCGCATTTTAGAGATCCTCAAAGAAATGATTTTGTAATTGGAGAAGAATCTAATGCAATTAACAAAGCATCATCATCGGCTTACCCTGTAGATCTTTTGGGAATAGATCGAACTTCAAATCCTGACATTGGTGCCTACCAACACGTTGTTTTTGAATAGCTATTTCTTATAAACAATTCCCTCTTTCATCACAAAAACAACATTTTCCATTGTTGAAATATTTTTTGTTGGATCTTCGTCTACCGCAATAATATCAGCAAAAAATCCCTTTTGGATTTGTCCTATTTTTTGTTCCATTTGCAATAACATTGCATTGGTAATCGTTGCAGACTGAATGGTTTCCATGGCAGGCATTCCTGCAGCAACCATAAAACCAAACTCCTTTCCATTTTGCCCGTGTTTAAAAACACCTGCATCTGTTCCGAAAGAAATTCCAACGCCTTTTTTGTATGCTTTTGCAAAAGTTTCCTGAATTTGAGGACCCACTGCCAGAGCTTTTGGNACTACGATATCTGGGTAAAATCCGTTAATTGTTGCTTTTTCAGCAACTTCTTTTCCTGCCGTTATGGTGGGAACTAAAAAGGCATTGTACTTTTTCATGAGTTCCATGGTTTCACTNCTCATATAAGTACCGTGTTCAATAGTTTTTACACCCCCTAAGATTGCTCGCTGCATGCCTTCATCTCCGTGAGCGTGTGCGGCTACATGCATTCCATAATCTTTTGCCGTATCGCATATTGCTTTAACTTCTTCTAGTGTAAATTGAGGATTATCTCCAGATTTAGCAACACTTAAAACACCCCCAGTAGCGGTAATTTTAATGCAATCTGCTCCATTTTTATAACGTTGACGAACTGCTTTTTTNGCATCTTCTACAGAATTCACTACCCCTTCTTTAGGTCCAGGGTTCCCAATTAATTTCCGACTGCTTCCATTTGTAGGATCTGCATGTCCTCCTGTTGTAGCGATCGACTTTCCGGCAGTAAAAACTCTTGGACCTACAATTTTACCCGCCTGAATTGCTTTTTTGATTGAAATATTAACTCCTGTTCCTCCTAAATCTCTGACAGTTGTAAACCCATTTAATAACGTCATCTTTGCAAAACCTACCGAATTAAATGCCACATCTGCCTCGTTGAGAGTATAGCGGTTTAATTGTGTCTTCCGATTAAACTCTTGTTCAATATGTACATGCATATCGATCAGGCCCGGCATTACAACTTTATCTTTCAAGTCAATGATCGTGGCCATTTTGTTTTTTGGCAGAACATAACCATCAAAAATTTTCACAATCGTATCTGCTTTGATAAGAATTGTCTTTTTTGAATGAAGTTCCCCAGACTTAGTATCTATTAGACTCCCACATAGAAGGTAGGTTGTTTGGGCTACTGAAATTTGAATAAAGAAGAATAGAAAGAGGAAGAATGTACTTTTTTTCATCTGATGGTTTGATTGGTTTACATTAAATAAAAATATATTACAAGAGGTATTTGATTAAATTTTGTCTTTAAATGTATGAAAAATTGAGTAGATTGCTCCTTCAAAAAAGATAAAATGAAAAATGTTATTATTACAGGAACCAGTAGAGGTATCGGATTTGAATTGGCGAAACTATTTGCAAATAAAGGACATCAAGTGTTAGCTTTATCAAGAAATACGAAGCCACTAGAACAATTTAATCACCAAAATATTACTGTAATCTCTGTTGATTTATCAAACAATACTGAAATAGAGAAAGTAACAGCATTTGTAAAAAATAACTGGAAAAGTGTTGATGTTTTAATCAATAACGCTGGTAAATTAGTAAACAAACCTTTTACTGAATTGTCTTCTGAAGATTTTTTAGAGGTTTATAAAGTAAATGTTTTTGCAGTTGCTGAACTCACAAAATTAATGATCCCCTACTTACAAAAAGGAAGTCATGTATTAACGATAAGTTCCATGGGAGGTATTCAAGGAAGTATGAAATTCCCGGGATTAGCAGCTTATTCTTCTGCTAAAGGAGCCGTCATTACATTGTCTGAATTGTTAGCTGAAGAATACAAAGANCAACAAATCGCTTTCAATGTTTTGGCAATAGGAGCAGTACAAACAGAAATGCTGAAAGAAGCTTTTCCTGACTATCAGGCACCACTATCAGCGAATGAAATGGCAAGTTATATTTTTGACTTTTCGCTGACGGGAAATAAATTTTATAACGGTAAAGTACTACAGGTATCTTCTTCAACACCATAATAATACTTGGATACAGCATATCAAAAATACATACCCGAAAAAGCAATTCCTTTTGTTCAATTTTTAATTGAAACTCATAATTTCACCCTAAAAATTGTCACTCAAAGACAAACAAAACACGGTGATTTTAGAAAATTACCAAACGGACAATTCCAAATCACAGTAAATAACAATCTTAATAAATATCAGTTTTTGCTAACGTTGGTCCATGAAATTGCACACCACGTTACACATCAAAAGTTTGGAAGAGTTCAACCTCATGGAAAAGAATGGAAAACAGTTTTTCAACACCTAATGCTGCCTTTTTTACGTCCAGAAATTTATACCAAAGAAATGCTGCCTTTTTTAGCGAACTATCTTCAAAACCCAAAAGCAAGCACAGATAGCGATCCTAACTTATCTTTAATTCTAAAAGAAAATAAAGCTGAAAAAGGAAAAAGCTTTATACATCAAATTCCCATTGGAAGTCTATTTGAATTTAAAAATACGCTTTACAAGAAAGGGCAAAAAAGAAGAACAAGATTTGAATGTTTAAAAATTGAGACCAATAAAGTCTATTTATTCAACCAAAATGTAGAAATAAGATTAACTGAAAATAACCAATCAANAGACCACCAATAGTAGGCTCATTTTAAAAAAACAATTTCTGACTGTAAANGTGTCTATTATCTATTGATAAANANAGTGTCTAAATTCATTTCTTTTTGTAACCAAATTCGTAATTCTTTTTCTTTAGAAACGATCACACTGTCAGGTAATTTTAAATTCCATTTTACAGTAGCTACTGGAATGGTGTCTATTTTGATAAAATCTTTTGAATACAAAACATTTGCAAAACCAACCTCTTCAATATCATTATATCTAATCTTGGCGTCTTTCGCTATTCTACTAAATGCAACTACCTTTTGATTATTATTCGAAGCATCTTGCTCAATTCTGTTGTTTAGAGATAAAATTGTTTCCTGCAAATCTGAAATTTGATTTTGCAAACCAGTTATTCTGTTTTTTGTTTCCTGTAACTCCTCTCTTTTCTCTTTGTAAGCTGTTGTTATGAGTTCAAAACTTTTGGTATCACTCCCTTTTATATCGATTTTTACTTCATGCAAACGGTCATATCTAGGGTCATTATTTAACCTGTTCTCTAACATGTTTTTCTCTGCTAAACTTACCTCATTAAAAAAATTAAGTTTTAAAACCTTTGTATCTGCATCATAATCCTGGTCAATTAATTGAAAATTTCCAATAGTATTTATTTCATTTTTTACATAAGCTTTTAGTTGCGCATTAACTCTACTTTCATCTAAAGCAATGAAAAACGTATAAATGGCAGGGATCATCACAATGACACCAACGACAGTTGCGATGGTAGCATATCGTTTTCTTTTGGCTGCGTTTGCATATTTATGCATTGGAAAACTTAAAAGTTTCAAAACTAGAAAGGTTGCCAAAGCAATAAAAATAGTATTGATTGTAAACAGAAACATCGCGCCAAGCGCATACTTAAATCCAATTGATTCTCCAGAAAACCCTTTTGCTAAACCATAGCCTGCTGTACAAAGTGGTGGCATTAAAGCGGTGGCGATTGCGACTCCGAAAATAACAGACGCAACAGTACCTTTTTTTGTTCTAGCAACCATTAATGCTAAACCTCCAAAGAAAGCAATGAGCACATCTCTAATGTCGGGTTTTGTTCTCCCTAAAAGTTCTGAAGTGTCTTCACTTAATGGGAAGCAATAAAAAAAAACAAAAGAGGTTAGTAAACTCAAAACAATCATGGTCGAAAGACTGACTGCTGATTTTTTAAAAATTTCAATATCATTGATTGCAAAAGCACTNCCTATTCCNAGAATCGGCCCCATTAANGGTGATATTAACATGGCTCCAATNACAACTGCAGTTGAGTCTGCATTTAACCCTACAGAGGCAACAAAAACAGCAAAAATAAGAATCCAAGCGGTTGCTCCTTTGAAAGGAATGTCTGCTTTTATGGCTCCCATAGTAGCCTCATAATCTGTATCCTCCCTAAAATCTAAAAGCTCTTTTAAATAATTTTTAAGCCCAAAAAACAACCCTTTGGCATTATTTCTAATAGTATTATTGTGGTCATGAGCTACTTCTTCTTGTACCTGTTTTTTCTCCATACGATGTCAGTTAGAACCTGTGAAAGATACAAAAAAAGTGAGGAGAATTTACTCTAAATAAATTTTATCAATTTCTAATTTAAAGTTTTGCGCTTTTTTATTTCCTATTAAAAACGCTAGTTCTTGAATACTTTCTGAAGAAAAATTATTCATCTGTAATTTTCGTCCTCTAAATGCAGGATACATGTCTGANAGTTTTATACGAATGGTTTGCCAAGCTCCATTGGTTTCAAAAACAGAAATGAAAGAATGAGGGGCATACAACTCATCTTTAAGTCTAAATTGATATGGATTTCCATCGCCTTTTATTCGAATAACAACATGTTGAAAGTTAGAAACTTTGATCGCGGAAAAACGGTATCGCAAGGAAGAAAAACCGCCATTATTTTCTATAGAGACGGCTCCATAAAACTCTCCATTACCCTCTTGATTAATCTTTAGGTTTCCTTTAGACCTTCCTCCCATTACAACGTCATCTACAACTCTCCANCGAGATACATTTGCATCAGAATTAAAATCGAAAATAGTAGTACTTGAATCACTCATAAAAATGATGATGAAAATTGATATAAATATTTTACCCATGATTATTTAAAATTNTGTTTTTAAAAATAATCAATAAAAATTTATTTTATGTTGAAATAATGTTAAAAAAAAACTCCACACTAGGTGTGGAGTTTGAAACTATGTGACCGGGCTGGGGCTCGAACCCAGGACCCTCTCCTTAAAAGGGAGATGCTCTACCAACTGAGCTACCAGGTCATTTTTTTCGTTTTAGCGGGTGCAAATATATAGTATATTTTCAAAAAAACAAATCTATTATCTACTTTGTTTCTCTTAAATATGCTTCTCTAACTTTTTTAAATAAATTCGAAGAATAAACGAAATTGACAACTGCTTCATTATCAGTTTTAAAGATCTCATCACTGGTTCCTTCCCAAGCTTTTTTACCGTCTTTTAAAAAAACTATTTTTTCTCCAATTTCCATCACCGAATTCATATCGTGTGTGTTAATTACAGTTGTAATATTGTATTCATCAGTAATTTCTTGAATTAACTTATCAATTACAATGGCCGTTTGAGGATCTAGACCAGAATTGGGTTCATCACAAAATAAATATTTAGGATTCATGACGATCGCTCTCGCAATAGCGACTCTTTTTTGCATTCCTCCAGATAATTCTGCAGGTAATTTTTTATTTGAATTTTCTAAATTCACTCTTTTCAAGACAAAATTTACACGGGCCAACATTGCTTCATCAGATTGTTTGGTAAACATTTTCAAAGGAAACATCACATTATCTTCTACCGTTTGAGAATCTAACAATGCACTTCCTTGAAAAACCATACCAATTTCTTGTCTCCATTGTTGTTTTTCGGTTTCTGTAAATTCTGANCTCAAGGTTCCATTAAAAAAAATAGCTCCTTCATCAGGAGTGTGCAAACCAATTAACGATTTTAAAAAAACAGTTTTACCTGAACCACTTTGACCAATAATCAAACTTGTCTTACCGGGATGAAAAGTAGCAGAAACTCCTTTTAAAATAGGATTCCCTTCAAAGCCTTTGTATAATTTTTTTACTTCTATCATATCTTAAGTTAAAAGCATTTGAGTTAAAAAATAATTTGCTATGACAATTAAAATTGTAGTCCAAACAACAGCCTGAGTACTNGCTCTACCAACNGCTATTGAGCCTCCTTTAACATAGTATCCATGATATGAGGGAACCGTGGCTATTAAAAAAGCAAAAATGAGTGTTTTGATCATTGCATAGGTTAACAAAAATGGATTAAAGTCTGTTTGAAGTCCTTCAATGTATTCTGCTCCAGAGAAAAGACCCGACAATACGCCAGAAACCCAACCTCCAAAAATTCCTAAAAACATCCCCAATGAAATTAAAAAAGGATAAAAGAAAACCGTCGCTATTATTTTAGGTAAAACTAAATAATTTAGAGAATTTATTCCCATCACTTCCAAAGCATCAATCTGCTCAGTAACTCTCATTGAACCGATACTAGAGGTGATATAAGACCCCACTTTCCCGGCCAAGATAATAGAACAAAAAGTAGGAGCAAATTCTAGGATTATAGAGCGTTTTGCAGCAAAACCAATTAATGATTTTGGAATAAATGGACTCTCTAAATTTAAAGCGGTTTGAAGAGAAATAACGCCTCCTATAAAAAAGGAAATAAACATAATAATTCCGAGAGATTTTAAACCTAAATCTTCAATCTCTCTGAGTAAAGCTTCATAAAAAACTTTTGAACGTTGTGGTTTTTTAAAAACACGTCCTAACATTATAAAATATTTACCAATATGCTCTAGGTAATTCATTGCATCTAAATTTATGCTAAAGTATTAAAATATCATTAATAGAAAGTTAAATTTACAAGATCTATCTAAAAAAATAATTACTTTTGAACTATAATCAATTATTCCATTATGAAATTTAAAATTCTTCTCAAAATTTTATGCTTTTCTGTTCTTTTAGCGAGTTGTAAATCGACCTCTTCAACATCAACTAAAAAAACTAAATTGGTTGTAGGTATCGTTATTGACCAAATGCGATATGATTATTTAACAAAGTTTGCAGATCGATTTGGGGAGGAAGGATTTAATCGAATATTAAAAGATGGATTCTCATTAGAAAATGCACATTTCAACCTCATTCCCACCTATACTGCTGTTGGCCACACAACGATCTACACTGGAACGACTCCTAGTGAACATGGAATCATTTCCAACGATTGGTATGATAAATATGAGAAAAAAATGGTGTATTGTGTAAACGACAACACCTACAAAACACTTGGTAACAATGGATCTAGTGGTCAGAAATCTCCAAAAAGATTAGTTACTTCAACCATAACAGATCAATTACATTTGGCTCAAAACATGCAGGGTAAAACAATTGGTATTTCGATCAAAGATCGGGCTGCTATCCTACCTGCAGGGCATACCGCAAACGGAGCTTATTGGTATGACGGAGAAAACTACAACACTTGGATCACTAGTACTTTTTACATGGATAAGCTTCCTCAGTGGGTGACCGATTTTAACAACAACAACAAAGCAGATGAGTATCTAAACAATCCTTGGAAAACTCTTTATGATATTAATAGTTATGTAAACAGCAGAAGTGATGACAATATTTTTGAAGAAACATTAATAGGACAAGAAACACCAACACTTCCGAAAGATTTAAAATCCTTGCGTACCACAAATAATAATTTTGATTTACTAAAGACCGTTCCTGCTGGTAATACATTTACAGTAGATTTTGCAAAAGCAGCGATCATTGGCGAACAATTAGGAAAAAGTAAACACACCGATTTCTTGGCTGTAAGTTTTTCATCAACTGACTATGTTGGTCATAAGTATGGAATTTCCGCTGTAGAAACAGAGGACACCTATTTAAGGTTGGACAATGATTTAGCCGATTTTTTTCAATTTTTAGACAAACAAGTAGGAAAAGATAATTACACTCTTTTTTTAACCGCAGATCACGCAGCAGTCCATTCTCCTGCTTATTTACAATCTTTAAAAATACCTGCTCATTATCTAAATGTTGAAAAGTTAAAAACTTTTCTTTCTGAGACGACCAAGCGGTATTTCAATTCATCAGATTTGATTGAAAGCATCTCTAATTATCAAATCTTTCTCAACAAAGAAAAATTAGAATCTCTAGATTTAGACATACACGTTGTGGCACAAAAACTAGCAGATGAAGTCATTAATTTTGATCAAATATACAAAGCAGTTACTGCCAAAACACTTCAAACAACTCATTTCTCCTCAGGAATTTTAAATTCTCTTCAAAACGGATACAATCAAAAATTTTCAGGAGATATATTAATGATTCCTTATCCTGCAACACTCATTAGAGGCAGAAAAGGAACGAGTCATGGCTCTGGGTATTCTTATGACACCCACGTACCAGTTATCTTTTATGGAAATGGAATTAAAAAGGGGGTCTCTTCAAAAAGGTATAATATTACAGATATTGCACCCACCATTGCCAACTTATTAGATATTGAAGCACCAAATGCAACTAATGGAATTGTTATAGAAGAGGTTTTGAATAAAAAAANACACCCCTAATTTGCTTCCATAATAAACTTCTAAGAATCCTAAAATAAAATACCTTGTGCTAATTTTTTGTAGGAAGAAAAACCTCTGCCATCATACAACGAGCACTCCCTCCCCCACAAATTTCTATCGTTTCTAACGAGCTTGAAATAATTTGACAATGCTGTTGTATTTGACTGAGTTGAGATTGGGTTAAACTCTCAAATGCTTGTTGGCTCATTATTAAAAACCGCTCATCATCCTTACCTCTTACTTGCAACATATTCCCTGCAAAATGAACGACTTGATCTTCGGTAATATCGATCACTTTTTTTCGGTCTTCTTTGAACTGTTTCAAAAGGTTTTTACGTTCCGTTTTATCATCAATAGAAGACAAACAAATCACTACAAAAGTTTCTGCAATACACATCATAACATTTGTATGATAGATTTTTTCTCTCTGACCATTTACAGTTTGATTNGCCGTAAAAATCACAGGAGTATATTCAAAATCTTCACAAAACTCNATAAACAATTCTTCATTTGCTCTCGGTGAAAGTGCACAATATGCTTTCCTNTTTTTTCTATCAAGAATCATACTTCCCGTTCCTTCAAGAAAGATANCATCTTCTTCAGCAATTGTATAATCAACTATATTTTCTATCAAAAAGCCTTCATTTTCTACCTGCTCCAAAACATCTTCACGTCTTTCNAAACGTCTATTTTCAGCAAACATAGGATACATGGCTACTGTACCCTCTTCATGAAAAGAAATCCAATTATTAGGAAACAAAGAATCTGGAGTATCAAATTCTTTTGTATCTAGAACAACAATAACATGAATTCCAAAACTGCGCAATTTTTCTACATAAGCATCAAATTCATTTTGGGCTTTTTTTGTGAGGGCTGAAGGAAGTAAATGATCATTCTTTTTTTGATAATAATTATTTACAGCGGTTTGTTCATTCATCCTGAAATGTACAGGACGAATCATCAAAATTGTATTTGTTGTTTGAAGCATTATTAAAAAATATTTGTGCCAAAACTAAACTTTTTTTAATTGTTGAATATAGCATTTTAACATAATTTAAACTTTTGTTTAACTTTTATTTAAAACTCTTTAACAAAACAATAAGAAATTACTGTTTAATTAATTTATAGTTTTGTTAAACAATAATAATTTAAACCAATTATATAATGAAAAAAATATTTAAAGTACTCGCAGTATTTCTTGTAACCATTACATTACAATTTTGTAGCAATGATGATAATGATACACCAATCGAAACAAATACGATCGTTGATGTNGCAGTAAATAATCAGTTGACCTCTCTTGTAGCTGCCGTAACCAAAGCCAATCTTGCTGCCACATTAAGTGGACCAGGACCTTTTACAGTATTGGCTCCAACAAATGAGGCCTTTGACGAATTTTTAAGTTCCAACAATTTCAATTCTCTAGATGAGGTACCAACAGACTTACTTACGCAAGTCTTATTAAATCATGTTATCGATGGAAGCCTTCAATCTACTGATTTATCTACCGGATACGCAAACACCANAGCAACAAGTGTTGCCTCGGGAAGCGCCATGTCAATTTACATAAANACAGATGGTGGTGTTACATTTAATGGAGTATCTTCTGTAGCAACTGCAAATGTAGCAGCAGATAATGGTACCGTTCATGTTGTAGACAGAGTTATCGGTTTACCAACTGTTGTAACCTTTGCAGCTGCAGATCCAAACTTCTCAATTTTAGTTCAAGCATTAACCCGCGAGGATTCCTTCATGTACGTTGCGACCTTAAATGCATCAACAACTCCTGCTCCTTTTACAGTGTTTGCACCTATCAATGCAGCTTTTGTAGATTTATTAGCAGAATTAAGTTTGAATGGTTTGGGAGATGTTCCAACAGAAGTTCTTGCATCTACTCTTAATACCCATGTTGTTGCCGGAGCAAATGTTTTAGATACAGATTTGACAGATAATATGAATATNTCTACCCTTGGAGGATCCTTAATTGGAAACGTATCCAGTGGCGCTACTTTAACTGATTCAAAATCTAGAGTGAGTAACATCATCGCTACAAATGTTCAAGCAAATAATGGAGTCATTCATGCAATAGATAAAGTTTTACTAGAGTAATTTGTNCTTTTTACNAAAAAAAACAATGCCTGTGAAAATTCACAGGCATTGTTTTTTGTATTTTTGAAATCATGAAGAAATTGATCCTGTTTTTAAGCATTCTAACCTACGCTTCTCTTTCTGCTCAAAAACTTCACAAAGACTTTGTCTTTTTATCTGATATCGATGAAACAATTCAATTTGAATTGCGCTATCTAGGAAACAATAACTTTATTGGAAAACCGATAGATGGCTATNGCAGAGACTGCATTGTAATGACTAAAAAAACTGCTTTTGCCCTAAAAAACGTACAACAAATTCTTTTAAAAGAAGGATTGAGTCTCAAAATATTTGATGCATATAGACCTCAGCAAGCAGTTGACCATTTTGTGCGTTGGGCAAAACAAACAAATGATACTTTAATGAAAAAAGAATACTACCCAGATGTGCCAAAATCTGAATTATTTACACAAGGGTATATCGCAGGAAAATCTGGACATTCCAGAGGTAGTACTGTCGANCTAACCATCATAAACAGCANTNCAGGTAGCGAATTAGACATGGGGAGTCCCTATGATTTTTTTGGAAAAAAATCTCATCCTTTTTCTAAAAACATAAAGAAGAACCAACAAGAAAACAGGCTTTATTTACGAAGAATAATGCTGGCTAATGGTTTTAAACCCATTGAAAGCGAATGGTGGCATTTTACACTTAAAAAAGAGCCTTTTCCAACTACTTTTTTTAATTTTCCAATACAATAGTAATTTTTAACAAAACCGCAACAAGTTCCCTTAAAATCAGTAGTATATTTGTAAANGTTATCTTNAAAGTTTTTATACCTATGAATTCAAAAATCACACTTCTTTTTTTCTCAATGATTTTAGTATCAAGTTATCAATTNTCTGCTCAANTAGACAATAGCTCTAGAAATTCAGAGAAGGGTNCGATGAATATACTTTCCTTGAAAACTACTAAAAAAGCAAAAAAAACAAGCTCCATAGAATTGAATGGAAACAATGGTTTTAAAAATGCTTTTGATAAGGAAAAAGAAAAATTAAAAAGAAAAAAGAGCGAAAGTGATTTCAATAATAAAGGCATCTTAACCACGGCCAAACTTAATGAAGAACGTTTTTTAAAAGCTTTCAAAAAAATAAATGGACAGTATATTTATCCAAAGATTGATCAAGATTTAGGAAGNTTTAGAACCAATTCTAAAAGTGTGAATATTATTTGTAGAGACTTTCAATATCCAGATGGAGATCGTGTTACTATTCTGATCAATGATATTCCCGTCATTCAAAACATCGTGCTTCAGCAAAATTATCAAAAATTCAACATCCCTATAGATATTGGTATTAATAGAATTGCTTTTAAAGCATTGAATCAGGGAAGTTCAGGACCAAATACGGCTGCTTTTAAAGTTTATAACGATGCGGGGATGCTTATATCGTCTAATGAGTGGAATTTAGCAACAGGAGCTAAAGCTACTCTAGTCATTGCCAAAGACAAATAAACAGCCTGCGAAAACGATTGAGTTAAATGTCTAAAATCATTTTTTTTTATTCTATTTAAAACAGTTATTTTTGTTCTTATTTTGTAAAAAAAAACGATCGCTATTTAGTAGCAAAAACAAGAATTATAAAGAATGAAAAAAATCACCAAACAAACCTACTTAGATTGGTATAAAGACATGCTCTTTTGGCGTAAATTTGAAGACAAACTAGCTTCTGTTTATATTCAACAAAAAGTAAGAGGTTTCTTACATTTATATAACGGTCAAGAAGCAATTTTAGCAGGAGCACTCCATGCTATGGATCTGTCTAAAGACAAAATGATTACCGCCTACAGAAACCACGTACAACCAATCGGAATGGGTGAAGACCCTAAGCGTGTAATGGCTGAATTGTTTGGAAAAGCGACAGGTACCTCTAAAGGAATGGGGGGATCGATGCATATATTTTCTAAAGAATTTCGTTTTTATGGTGGACATGGTATTGTTGGAGGNCAAATTCCTTTAGGTGCAGGACTGGCTTTTGGCGATAAATACAATGGTACTGGTGGCGTTACCTTAACCTGTTTTGGGGATGGAGCAGCGAGACAAGGTTCTTTACACGAAGCATTTAACTTAGCGATGTTATGGAAATTACCTGTCATCTTTATTTGTGAAAATAATGGGTATGCGATGGGGACTTCTGTAGATCGAACTGCAAACCATTCAGACATNTGGAAACTTGGATTGGGNTATGAAATGCCTTGTGGTCCAGTAGACGCGATGAATCCTATCAAAGTTGCTGAAGCAGTNGATGAAGCTTTACAAAGAGCAAGACGTGGTGACGGCCCAACATTTTTAGAAATGAAAACATACCGATACAGAGGGCACTCGATGTCTGATGCTCAAAAATACAGAACCAAAGACGAAGTTGAAGAATACAAAAAAATAGACCCGATAACTCAGGTTCTAGATATCATAAAAGAAAAGAAGTATGCTTCTTCAGACGAAATCGCTGCGATCGACAAAGAAGTAAAAAGTTTGGTAAAAGAATGTGAGCAATTCGCAGAAGATTCTCCNTATCCAGATCCACAACAAATGTATGACATGGTGTATGAACAAGAAGATTATCCTTTTATAAGTTAAGATATGGCTACAATTATAAACATGCCTAGATTAAGTGACACCATGGAAGAAGGTGTTGTGGCAAAATGGTTAAAAAATGTTGGTGATAAAATTGAAGAAGGCGATATTTTAGCTGAAATTGAAACTGACAAAGCAACTATGGAGTTTGAGTCTTTCTATGAAGGTACTTTATTACACATCGGTATTCAAGAAGGGGAAACCTCTCCTGTTGATGTGTTGCTTGCTGTAATTGGTGAAGAAGGAGAAGATATCTCTGAGATCATCAACGGCGGTTCAGAACCAACCCAAAAAGAAGAGACTTNAGAAGAAGTAAAAGAAGAAACGAGTTCTGAAGAAGTTAGTAGTCCGTCTAGTGCGACCACAATACCCGAGGGAGTTCAAGTAATTACGATGCCTCGTTTGAGTGATACCATGACCGATGGAACTGTTGCTACTTGGTTAAAGAAAGTTGGAGACAGTGTTGAAGAAGGAGATATGCTTGCTGAAATTGAAACCGACAAAGCAACCATGGAATTTGAGTGTTTCTATGAGGGTACCATCCTATACATAGGAGTTCAAGAAGGAGAAACAGCACCTGTAGATAGCTTATTAACGATCATAGGCCCAGCCGGTACGGACGTTACTGCAATTGTTGCCAATGGTGGAGCTAGTGCTCCAGCTGAGAGTACAACTTCTGAAAAGAAAGAAACCAAAGCAAACACCAAAGTAGAAGAAACTGAAACTACTGTGGTAATAAATAACACCTCAAACGGACGTATTTTTGCATCTCCACTGGCAAAGAAAATCGCCACTGACAAGGGAATAAACTTAGCAGATGTGAAGGGTTCAGGTGAAAACGGTAGAATCATCAAAAAAGATGTCGTTAACTATACCCCTTCTTCGAAAGTTGAAGAAATAAAAAATACTGGTGTTCCTGTTGCTTCAAGTTTTGTTGCTGTTGGTGAAGAAAATTCTGAAGAAACTAAAAATTCTCAAATGCGTAAAGCAATTGCAAAATCTTTGGGGAATTCGAAATTTACAGCTCCTCACTTCTATTTAAATGTAGAAGTAGATATGGACAATGCCATGGCTTCTAGAAAAACAATCAATGGAATTCCAGATGTGAAAGTATCGTTTAACGATATGGTCGTAAAGGCGTGTGCAATGGCATTGAAAAAACACCCACAGGTAAATACTTCATGGACAGAAGCGAATACCATCACGCACAAACATATTCATGTAGGAGTTGCGGTTGCAGTTACTGACGGGTTATTAGTTCCTGTTATAAAACATACAGATCAATTAAGCTTGACCCAAATTGGTGCAACTGTGAGAGATTTGGCTGGAAAAGCAAGAGATAAAAAAATCAAAGTAGATGAAATGCAAGGAAGTACTTTTACGGTTTCTAACTTGGGAATGTTTGGTATAGAAAGTTTTACTTCTATCATTAACCAACCAAACTCTGCTATTTTATCTGTTGGAGCCATTGTTGAAAAACCAGTTGTTAAAAATGGACAAATAGTGGTTGGAAACACCATGAAATTGACCTTAGCTTGTGATCACAGAACGGTTGACGGTGCCGTTGGAGCACAATTTTTACAAACATTGAAAACGTTTATTGAAAATCCTGTGACCATGCTGGCTTAATACAAGCTTCTTAAATAATTAGATTAAAACTCGCATTTATTGCGGGTTTTTTTTATATTTATTTTTTATGAAATCTTTAGAAAAAAAATTAAAAAATCCTGTTTGGTACTCATTAAAAGAAACGCACAATAGATTTCTGATAGCCTATGATTCCGTTCAATTTTACCAGCCGGAAGTGTGTACTTTTGGAGCTTTTGAAGACCACTCAAAAACAGCCGATGCATTGGATGCCTATGCTACTATAGCGGAACGGTTCTTTGTAGTTTCTGAAATCGAACCCACGATCAATCCAAAAAAAATCGTTTTAGAAAAAAAGATCGTTGGATGTCAAATGGTCCTGAGAGGACAAGCAAAACTTGAAATAGAAATCTCAGAAAAAATTGTTTTGTTAACTGAAGAGTATGTCGATGAAATCTATGACTTAATCTGGTTGGTAATGCCTGGATATTACCAAAAGAGAACTTTTGAAATGGGCAAATACTTTGGTATTTTTAAGGAGGGTAAATTAATCTCGATAACAGGACAGCGCTTGCAAACGAACGATTTCATAGAAGTAAGTGCGGTGGTGACACATCCAGATTACAGAAAAAAAGGCTATGGAAAGCAATTGGTAGCCCACACGACAAATGAAATTTTGAAAGAAGGGAAAACACCAATTTTACACACAGATAAAGGAAACTCAGCAATTCCACTTTATAAAAATCTAGGATATCAGGTAACCCGAGATATGAATTGGTGGCTATACCAAAGGAAATAATAGCAATATTAATTTATTACACGGTTTATCTAAATTTATAAACGCCATTAAAATGCCGAAAAAAGGAAAAGGAAAAGCAAAAAACACCGCAAACAAAGCAAAACACAGCAAATTGATGGCGAGAAAAACAAACAAAGTAGCGTTGGAAAAAGTCAAACATAAGGAACGTTTAAAAGCGATTATCAAACAGGTAAACGACCTCAAAAAGTCAGAAAATATTTTATGAATTTTAGGTATTTTTTAGGGGCCATCATTTCAATTCCATTGCTCCCTTTGTTAATTTTTCAAGGGAAAAATATTAGGAAGAGAATTCCCAAACTTCCCGAAGCAAAAAATCCAGAAGGATCTGTAAATACACATTTCAATGAAACGTTGCACCTTCTAACTATCGGCGAAAGTACCATTGCAGGTGTGGGCGTAGATTTCCATCAAAATGGCTTTACAGGGGCATTGGCAGAAA
>JGI26079J46598_1000324_pt1 | contig 19603 bp, 22 predicted proteins | sample SaaInl59LU_5_DNA_FD_46598 | JGI IMG/M metagenome (IMG submission 46598) | reverse complement strand
TCCCCTGAGGAGGCACAGGCCTGGGGCTTGATCGACAAAATCGTCACCAATCGTGAAAAAGAGGCCGAATAGGCAAGAATAACCACAAAATCGCGGTTGTGGCTCAATCTTAGCTGCCATAAGCTCATCGTGATTTATAGACACTGCGTTTGGGATTGCCTCCAAAGAGACGACCCAATAATATTGAAGGTGAGACATGGCTGATAAAGCAAGCGGCGACGGGAAAAATACCCTATATTGCAGTTTTTGCGGTAAAAGTCAGCATGAGGTGCGTAAACTGATTGCGGGCCCCACCGTCTTCATCTGCGATGAATGTGTTGAATTGTGCATGGATATTATCCGTGAGGAAACCAAAGCCAGCGGATTGAAAACCTCTGAGGGTGTTCCGACGCCTTTGGAAATTTGTCAGGTTTTGGATGATTATGTCATTGGCCAGAGCCACGCCAAACGGGTGCTCTCTGTTGCGGTGCACAATCACTATAAGCGTCTCAACGTTGCAGAGAAATCTGGTGATATTGAGCTGGCAAAATCCAATATCATGCTGATTGGTCCAACCGGTTGTGGTAAAACTTTACTGGCGCAAACCTTGGCGCGGATCTTGGATGTGCCGTTCACCATGGCCGATGCTACCACATTGACCGAGGCTGGCTATGTGGGTGAGGATGTTGAAAACATTATCCTAAAATTGCTGCAGGCCAGTGAATATAACGTCGAACGGGCGCAGCGCGGCATCGTCTATATTGACGAGGTCGATAAGATTACCCGCAAGTCCGACAATCCCTCCATCACCCGCGATGTCTCGGGCGAAGGGGTGCAGCAGGCTTTGCTGAAAATCATGGAAGGCACTGTGGCCAGCGTACCGCCGCAGGGCGGGCGCAAACATCCGCAGCAGGAATTCTTGCAGGTGGATACCACCAATATCCTATTCATCTGTGGCGGGGCTTTTGCCGGGCTGGAAAAAATTATTGCTGCGCGCGGCAAGGGCACCTCGATCGGCTTTGGGGCGGATGTGAAAGAGAATGACAGCCGCGGTGTGGGCGAAATGTTTGGCGAGTTGGAGCCGGAAGATCTGCTGAAATTCGGACTGATCCCGGAATTTGTGGGCCGTTTGCCAGTTATCGCGACCCTGACGGATCTGGATGAAGACTCTTTGGTGATCATTCTGACACAGCCGAAGAATGCGTTGATCAAACAATATCAACGGCTGTTCGAGTTGGAAGACGTGACTTTGACCTTCACGCCTGAGGCGCTGGCGGCCATTGCCAAACGGGCGATTGATCGCAAAACCGGTGCGCGGGGGCTGCGCTCGATTTTGGAAGATATTCTACTCGATACGATGTTTGACCTGCCGGGGATGGACAGTGTTGAGGAAGTGGTCGTGAATGAAGAGGCTGTCACATCCGATGCGGCGCCATTGATGATACACGCCGACAAGAAACGTGAACCCGCGACAGCGGGTTGAGCGAACAGAAAATCGCATAAACGGCAGGATTTTGTTGAAAATCCTGCCGTTTTTCGTTTCAAAGGCCAGTAGTACTGGACCATCGACCACTTCTGGGGCATAGCTAATTCGAATTTGTTTTGGAGGATCCAATGGGTATCGTCTCAACCCTATTACGTGCCGTAACTTGGTGGAATGGGCAAACATTAAACACGCAGCTGTTCACTTGGCGCCGCGGCGTGAAGGTGGGGGAAGATGATGCGGGCAACATGTTTTATGAAACCAAGGATCGGGTCAAACGCTGGGTGATTTTCAACGGGGAGGCTGAGGCTTCTCGGGTGAGCCCTGATTGGCACGGATGGTTGCATCACACATGGGATGAACCACCGACCCAGACACCATTGGCCCATAAAACATGGGAAAAACCGCATCAAGCCAACCTGACGGGCACAGTAATGGCCCATGCCCCTGCAGGCTCTCTGCGCAATGCCACGCCGCAGTCGACGTCTGACTACGAGGCATGGGTTCCGGAGTGATCTGATGCGCGGTGCTTGGGCAGAATTTATCACTGGAACCTGTGTCTTGGTCTTGGCAATCGGCTTTGCCGTGGTTGGATTTCAGCGCGGTGGCTTTGGAGCCTCCGACGAATCATATGTGTTGAACGCCAGCTTTAGATCTATCGAGGGGGTCACGGTCGGCACGGACGTGCGCTTGGCGGGTGTGAATGTGGGCAAAGTGTCTGCCATTTCTCTGAACCCGGATAGTTTTCGCGCGGATATGCAGATTTCTTTGGATTTGGGCGTGGAATTGCCCGATGACACTGCCATCATTATTGCCTCGGAGGGTTTGCTGGGTGGCAATTTTGTTGAGCTGCAGCCGGGTGGGTCGCCTTTCAACTATGCCTCTGGAGATATAATTACAGATACGCAGGGATCGGTCAGCCTTTTGAATCTGTTGATGAAATTTGCATCCGGCGGCAATAATTAATGCGACGCCACTTTGCGGCTATTCTGTTTTTTCTTATCCCAGCTTTGAGCGCGGCGCAGCAGGCGCGTGAAAACGGTGCTGCGGAATTGCGCTGGCTGGACCGGACCACAGGCGCATTGCAAAATATCATCGTGGCGCAGGAGGCCCCCGTCAAGCAGGGCCCGCTCGAAATTCATGTGCACAGCTGTCGCTCTCCGCTCGGTGAGGTGAGCCCCGACGCCTTTGCGCTTGTGCAAATCACCGATTGGCAACGCGATGAGACTCTCTTTGAAGGCTGGATGGTGGCATCCTCCCCCGCGCTTAACGCCCTGGAGCATCCGCGCTACGACGTTTGGGTTCTGCGCTGCAAGACGTTGTGAACATCGGGCAGGGGCTGAGCGGTGATGGTGGCGGGCAAGGCAAGCGCTTCTGCCAATCGACTGCGATACTGCGCCCGGCTGATTTCAAGCGCCCCCAGAGTTTGCAAGTGATCGGTGATAAATTGCGTGTCAAACAGAGCAAAGCCGCAATTGCGCAGATGGGTGGTTAAAAAAGCCAGGGCAGCCTTGGAGCCATTGGTGCGACGTGAAAACATACTCTCCCCGCAAAACACCCCGCCTATTGCGATGCCAAACACCCCGCCGAGGAGTGCGCCATCGTCCCAGACCTCCAGACTGTGACAGCATCCCATTTCGTTAAGCGCTGTGTAATTGGCGTGGAGGGTTGGGTTGATCCAAGTCTCCTCACGGTCAGCGCAATGTTGCAAAACGCTGTCAAAAGCCTGGTTCAGCGTTGCTGTTATCTTGTGACCATGCAGAAATCGTCGCAGAGAGCGCGAGATATGGAAGCCGTCCAGCGGCAAGATCCCGCGCCGCTTGGGATCGACCCAAAACAGGTCGTGATCCTCGGCATTCTCCGCCATGGGAAAAATTCCCTGNGCGTAGGCATGCAGCATCANCTGCGGACTCACAGCCCCAAAGCTCATTTATCGTCGAACTTTTGCTCCAACCAATGCTCAAGCCAATGGATATTGTAGTCGCCTGAGTGCACTGCCGGTTCTTGTAGCAGGGCGTGAAACAGCGGAATGGTCGTTTCAATCCCATCGATGATCAATTCTCCCAAAGCGCGTTCCAAACGCGCCAGAGCGGCCTTGCGGTCGGGNGCGTGGACAATCAATTTGCCGATCAAACTGTCATAATGAGGCGGGATCGAATAGCCGTCATAAAGCGCGGAATCCATGCGCACCCCAAGCCCACCAGGGGCATGATAGGCGTTAATTTTACCCGGGCGCGGGGCGAAACCTGGAAACGTCTCTGCGTTGATCCGCACTTCAATCGCATGGCCGTTGATTATGAGGTCATCTTGAGTGAAGGACAGGTCATGGCCTTCGGCAACGCGAATTTGTTCGCGCACCAGATCGACACCAAAGATGGCCTCAGTGACCGGATGTTCCACCTGCAGGCGGGTGTTCATTTCGATGAAATAAAACTCACCCTTCTCATACAGAAATTCGATCGTGCCGGCGCCAATGTAATTGATCTTCGCCACCGCATTGGCACAGACTTCCCCGATGCGTGCGCGCTCCTCTGCGCTGATTGCGGGGCCTGGCGCCTCTTCGAACACTTTTGGTGGCGGCGTTGCAAAGAGCAATCTCGCTCGCCCAAATGCACAGCGCGGCCTTTGCCATCGCCAAATACTTGAATTTCGATGTGGCGCGGCGTGGTGAGGTATTTTTCGATATAGACTTCGTCATTGCCAAAGGCCGCCTTCCCCTCGGAGCGGGCGGAGCTAAAGGCAGTCGGCATTTCCTCAGCGGAATTGGCCACTTTCATCCCGCGTCCGCCACCGCCGGCGGTCGCTTTGATGATGACGGGATAGCCAAATTCTTCACCGATTTTCAAGGCCGCATCCAAATCGGGAACGCCGCCCTCAGAGCCTGGCACGCAGGGCACACCAAGGGCGCGCATCGTGTCTTTCGCGCTGATTTTATCGCCCATAACGCGGATATGCTCAGCGGTTGGGCCAATAAAATTGATGTCATGATCTTGCAGAGCCTGCACGAAGGTCGCGTTTTCAGAAAGGAAGCCATAGCCCGGGTGAATGGCATCTGCACCGGTGATTTCTGCGGCTGCGATGATGGCCGGAATGCTCAAATAGCTTTCCGTGCTTGAGGCTGGGCCAATGCAAACGGATTCATCGGCCATACGCACATGCATGGCATCGCTGTCGGCCGTGGAATGCACAGCAACACTGCCAATTCCCATCTCACGGGCGGCGCGGATCACGCGAAGGGCAATTTCACCCCGATTGGCGACAAGGATTTTCTTGAACATTATTCGATAATTACCAAAGGAGACCCAAATTCAACAGCGGCGCTGTCTTCGACCAAAATACGCGTCACGGTTCCGGCCTTGGGTGCGGGGATTTGATTCATAGTTTTCATCGCTTCGATGATCAAAATCGTGTCACCTTCTGACACTTTGGCGCCGACGGTGATGAAAGGTGGGCTGCCCGGCTCGGCCTGAAGGTAGACAGTGCCGACCATGGGTGATGTCACCGCGCCCGGATGGGCGGCGGGATCTTCGATCGCGGCTGGCGCTTCGGCAGGGGTGGCTGGCGCGGCGGCGGCAGGCGCTGCTGCGGCAAGGGGAGCTGCGGGCGCGGCAGCCATATGCACGACGTTTTGCGTCTTGGAAATACGGACATTGAGACTGTTGTCTTCGCCATAAAGACGATTGACTTCGATTTCCGTCAAATCCTGCGCCGACAGCAATTCTGCCAAGGCTTGAATAAACACAACATCATTCTCATTCGGTTTCTTAGTCATTTTATCCCTTTTCGCGTCGNTTGGGCGCCTGATACCTCTTCATATATGGGAACTTGGGACAAAGTGGAAGAAGATCCTTATCTCAGACCCGCGAAAACCCGCTCTCAAAAGTTCAAAGGCCAGCCAATTGTTATATTGGCCGGCCAAAGAGTTAAAATTTTACTATAATTTGTCTTGCTTTGTCTGTTTAGCTGCGATTCATCCGATTTTCGATCAAATCATCTACGACAGAGGGATCCGCCAACGTGGAAGTATCGCCCAGGGCGCCGAAATCATCCTCGGCCACTTTGCGCAGAATGCGGCGCATAATCTTGCCTGAGCGGGTTTTCGGCAGGCCTGGGGCCCATTGGATCAGATCTGGTGAGGCAATGGGGCCAATTTCTTTGCGCACCCAATTGCGCAGCTCGACGCGCAGCTCGTCGGAGGGCGCTTCGCCGCTCATCAAGGTGACATAGCAGTAGATCCCCTGACCTTTGATATCATGAGGATAGCCAACCACCGCGGCCTCTGCGACCTTTGGATGAGCGACCAAAGCGCTTTCCACTTCTGCGGTGCCCATTCTATGGCCAGAGACGTTGATGACATCATCCACGCGGCCTGTGATCCAGTAATAGCCATCCGCATCGCGGCGGCAGCCGTCACCTGTAAAGTAGTAGCCTTTGTAATCGCTGAAATAGGCGGAAACGAAGCGGTCATGATCGCCCCAGACCGTGCGCATTTGGCCAGGCCAGCTGTCCTTGATGCACAAAACGCCCTCAGCTTCGGTCTCCAGAATTTCTTGGCCAGTTGTGGGCTCCAAAATGACTGGCTGCACGCCAAAAAATGGCAGGGTGCACGAGCCGGGCTTGGTGGAGATGGCGCCGGGCAGTGGGGTCATCAAATGCCCGCCTGTTTCGGTTTGCCACCATGTATCGACGATTGGCGCTTTGCCTTTGCCAACCACATCGTTGTACCAGTTCCAAGCCTCTGGGTTGATTGGCTCGCCCACTGTGCCGAGCACTTTGATGGAAGAGAGGTCATATTTCTCAACAAATGCCTCCCCCTGACCCATCAGCGCACGAATGGCCGTTGGGGCTGTATAGAATTGATTGACCTTGTGTTTCTCGCAAACCGCCCAAAACCTTCCTGCGTCTGGATAGGTGGGCACACCTTCGAACATCAAGGTTGTCGCGCCATTGGCCAAGGGGCCATAGACGATATAGCTGTGGCCGGTGACCCAGCCCACATCTGCGGTGCACCAAAAGACATCCCCGTCTTTATAATCGAAGGTGTATTGATGGGTCATGGNGGCATAAACCAGATAGCCGCCCGTCGTATGTACCACGCCTTTCGGCGCGCCGGTTGAGCCGGAAGTGTAGAGAATAAACAGCGGATCCTCAGCATTCATCGGCTCTGGCGCACAGTCCGCCGAGGCCTGCGCCATGGCGGCCGNATAGCTGTGATCACGGCCAGCTTTGTTTGGAAGNTCCGCGCCGGTGCGCTCAACCACNAAGGTCGGGACATCACCGGAAATTTCCAGCGCTTTGTCGACATTGGCTTTGAGCGGTGTNGCCTTACCGCCGCGCGGTGCTTGATCTGCGGTGACGATCANTTTGGCGTCGCAAGCGGTGATNCGGGCNGCCAAGGCTTCCGGGGAGAAGCCGCCAAAGACGATGGAATGCACGGCGCCGATCCGGTTGCAGGCCAACATCGCGTAGGCGGCNTCTGGTATCATGGGCATATAGAGCACGACGCGGTCGCCCTTGCGCACCCCCAGTGATTTATAGACATTGGCCAGTTTGCAAACCTCTGTGTGCAGCTGCGCATAGGTGATATGCGCGCTGTCCTCCGGGTTGTCGCCTTCCCATATGATGGCGGTTTGCGTGCCGCGTGTGGCCAGGTGGCGGTCAATGCAATTGGCGCTGACATTTAACACGCCATCTTCATACCATTTAATCGAGACGCCCGAATGCTCGAAGGTGGTGTCTTTCACCTTTGTGTAAGGGGTCATCCAATCAAGGCGTTTGCCCTGCGCGTCCCAGAAGGCGTCTGGATCTGCGATTGAGGCGGCATACATGGCCTCATAGGTTGCTTTGTCCGCATGGGCAGATGCCGCAAATGCAGCTGCGGGGGGGTAAATAGTATCAGCCATAGGTGCAATCTCTCTGTAATATAGCGTCTAAGAGGGCAGAGGAGGGTAAACCCCTCCGCCGAGGCCATTAGATGGCCAAATATTCAGCGCGCAATTTTTCATCGTCCAAAACAGCCTGCGCAGAGCCGTCATAGACAACTGTTCCGGTGTCTAGAATGACGGCACGATCTGCCAGCTTCAAGGCTGCCACGGCATTTTGCTCCACAATCACNGTGGTGATACCCTGCTCGCGGATGTGGCTCAGTGTTTTGGCAATCTCTTGCACGATCACCGGGGCCAGNCCCTCATAGGGTTCATCTAGCAGCANGATCTTGACCTGACGNGCCAAGGCGCGTGCGATGGCCANCATTTGTTGCTCGCCGCCCGACAGGGTGACGCCCTCTTGTTTGCGGCGCTCTTCAAGCCTTGGGAAGAGCTCGTAAATCTGATCTAAAGACCAGCCAACGGGAGGGGCGATTTGGGCCAGTTTGAGGTTTTCCTCAACCGTCAGGCCTTGGATGATACGACGATCTTCTGGCACGAGACCAAGCCCCGCGCGCGAGGCTTCGAAACTGGCCATTGCGTGCAGTGGATCCCCATCAAGCCAGATTTCGCCCCGTGTCACCTGTGGATCGCCCGTGCGCGCAATCGCCCGCAATGTCGAGGTTTTGCCAGCGCCGTTTCGGCCCAGCAGAGCGAGAATTTCGCCCTCATTGATCTCAAAGCTGACGCCCTGCACGATATAGCTTTCGCCATAATAGGCATGAATGTCACGGACCGAGAAGTAGGCGGGTGTGTCTGAAAGTGTCATCGCGGCCACTCCTATACTTGGGCTTCGCCGAGGTACGCTTCGCGCACTTTCGGGTGGCCTTTGATATTTTCTGGCGTTTCTTCAACCAAAGGTGTGCCCTGCGCCAAAACGGTGATGCGTTCCGCCAGCGAGAAGACCACATGCATATCATGCTCGATGATGGCAATGGTGATGTCGCGCGTGTCGCGGATCTGCTTGAGAAGATCGATGGTGTTGTTTGTATCGGCGCGGGCCATGCCTGCGGTTGGCTCATCTAGCAACAACAGTCGTGGTTCTTGCGCAAGACACATTCCGATCTCAAGCCGGCGCTTGTCGCCGCGGGACAGGCTGGCTGAATGCATATGGCGTTTGTCGGCCATATTCATGTCTTCCAGCGCATGCATCGCGTGCTCAATAATGTCCTTTTGGTTGCGCACCGCGGCNAAGGCCGTCATGGAGAATGACCCATCGCGTTTGGCAAAGCAGGGGATCATCATATTTTCCATAACGGTNAGATCGCCGAAGATTTCAGGGGTTTGAAANACCCGNGAAATGCCCATTTGGTTNATTTCATAGGGCGTGCGGCCGAGCACGGATTGCCCATCAAACATCACTGATCCCGTATCTGGGATCAGCTTNCCTACCAGACAATTGAGCAAGGTGGATTTGCCGGCGCCATTTGGACCGATGATGGCATGAACTGTTTGTTCCTGCACGCTGAGGTTTACATCCCCCAAGGCCTGCAGGCCTCCGAAGCGTTTGTTGACGCCTTTGACTTCAAGGATACCCATTCGTCTGTCTCCTATTCTGCCGGCGTTTCATCGGAAGGCGCATCGGCCTTCTTGCGACGAAACAGCTTGCCAATGCGCTGCCCACCTTCGACCAATCCGCCTGGAAGGAATATGATCACCATCATGAACAACAAGCCCAAAGTCAGATGCCAGCCCTTGCCTACGAAAGGGTGGATCAGCGTAACCATAATGTCTTCAAAGCCATCAGGCAGGAAGGACAGCCACTCATGCAGAACGCTGTCGTTGATTTTGGACAGGATATTTTTGAAATATTCGTTGAACCCGGCGCCCAAGATGGGACCGATCAAGGTGCCGATGCCACCCAGGATTGACATGATGACGATCTCTCCTGAGGCGGTCCAGTGCATACGCTCCGCGCCAGCCAATGGATCCATACATGCCAGCAATCCGCCAGCAAGCCCGGCGTACATGCCGGAGATGACAAAGGCCATCAATGTATAGGGCCGTGTGTTCAGACCTGTGTAGTTGAGCCGCTGTTGGTTCGATTTGACGGCCCGCAGCATCAGCCCGAAAGGCGAGCGAAAGATGCGAATGGAAATATAAAAGGCCAGCAGTAAGAACAATCCAGACAGGTAATAGCCAGCATTGAGCGTGAAATCCCAATTCCCGACCAATAGGTGGGTTTCTGACCGCATGGACAGGCCGAAGAGATGTGGGAAATTCGGATCCGTGGCGCTCAAGAGAACCTGCGGATCAGAGTTATAAACCTGCAAACCTGTTTCCCCATTGGTGAGGTTGTAGCTCGAAGATGGGTTGCCCAAGACCGAATAGGCCATATTGAACATCATCTGCGCCAAGGCGAGCGTGAGGATCGAAAAATAGATCCCAGAGCGCCGCAGGCTGACGTATCCCACGGCCAGTGAGAAAAGCCCGCTGACTGCGATGGACAACAAAATGGCCGGGATGATGTCATAGCCGAGCAATTTAAACATCCAGACCGCGGCATAGGATCCTGCGCCCAGAAAGGCTGCATGACCGAAAGAGAGGTAGCCCGTCAGGCCAAAAAGGATGTTAAACCCAATGACCAAGATGCCAAAAATAGCGAAGCGCTGCATCAGGTCGGGATATCCTGCGTTGAACATTTGCGCCATGGCTGTGCCCTCGGGGAAGGGATTGAGCACGAAGGGCGCGAAAATCACCATCACTGTTACGATCAGCAATAGGGTGAAGTCTTTTTTTTCTAAACCAAACATATTCTCAATCCTCCATCACGCCTTTGCGCCCCATAAGGCCGCGCGGACGTACTAGGATAACAATGATCGCCATTAAGTAGACAATGATTTGGTCGATGCCCGGAAGGATGTTTTTCACTTCGTTCATCGAGGCAAAGCTCTCTACAATTCCCAGCAAAAAGCCGGCCAGAACCGCGCCTGGCAGCGAACCCATGCCGCCCACAACCACAACCACAAAGGACAGGACCAACAGTTCCACACCGATATCATACGTCGGAGGGGTGATCGGCGTATACATCACGCCCGCAAGTCCAGCCACCGTGGCGGCTATGGCGAAGGTGATGGTAAAACGTTTGTCGATATCAATGCCCAGCAGGCCGACGGTTTCGCGATCGGCCATACCAGCGCGCACAACCATCCCAAAGGTGGTGAATTGCAAGAAGGCAAATACGCCGCCGATGATCACGGTCGAGAAGAGGAAATAGACCATTCTCCAGTAGGGATAGGCAATAGCATTGGCCTCAAATCCCAGCCAGACTCCGAGATCCATCGTCCCGATAAAAACGTCGGGCGGGGCGGTTTGGATGGGGTTTGCGCCGTAGAAAAACTTGATAATTTCTTGCAACACAATGGCCAAGCCGAATGTCACCAGGATTTGATCCGCATGAGGCCGTTTGTAGAAATGCTTAATCAAGCCACGTTCCATAATCACGCCGACCAACAGCATGACGGGAATGGCCAGTAAGATTGCCAAAGGCACTGACCAATCGGTCATCCAAGCGGCCGGACCTGCGCCGAACCAATGTTCCAAATACGTGGTTTTGATCGTGGCCGGATTGCCCAGAAAATCCACTTTTGTCGGATCGGTGGTCTCAAAGCTGATTGAAAAAATTCGGTTCAATGTAACGGCGCAGAACGCCCCGATTACAAATAGCGCACCGTGCGCGAAGTTCACAACACCGAGCGTGCCGAAGATCAAAGTCAGGCCAAGTGCGATAAGCGCATAGGCTGAACCTTTATCTAAGCCGTTCAGGATTTGAAGAATGATGGCGTCCATGGTCCCCACCTGCGGGTTATCTATTTATTGGAAAATAGGGTACGCTTTTGCGCACCCTAATTGCGTGGTTGTGCAGAGATGACAGGCACCTCTGCACGCTTCTATTTAAGCACCTGGGTTACATGCGCCCAAGTCCCCACCGGCGAACATTGGGTGATCTGGAGCGTATTTTACTTGCTCCATTGGTGTCACTTCAACGATTTCCAGAAGGTCAAACTCGGATGTTGGGTTCTCTTTACCCTTCACAACCAGCACGTCTTTGAAGCACTGATGATCGTCGGCGCGATACAATGTCTTACCATTGCCCAGACCGTCGAACTCAAAGCCTTCCAAGGCTTCGCCAACACCACATGGATTGAATGTGCCAGCGCGGTTACACGCATCTGCGTAGAGCAGAGTTTGACAATAAACGGTGTGTGCCGCCTGTGAAGGAGGGAAGCCGTATTTTGTGCCGAAGGATTTAACAAAGGCTTTGGAGCCTTCATCTTGCAAGGACCAGTGCCAGTTTGTCGAGCCAAAGATGCCCTTCACGTTGGCGCCCGCACCCTTCGCCATCAGGCGAGAGTACAGCGGAACGATGATTTCAAAGTTCTTGTTGTTCACAACTTTGTCACGCAGGCCAAACTGAACGGCGTTCGTCAAAGAGTTCACCATGTTCCCGCCGTAGTGGTTCAGAACCAAAACATCCGCACCAGAATTCAGCACTGGGGCAATGTAAGAGGAGAAGTCTGTCGCTTTGAGCGGTGTGCGCACTTTGTTAACAGTGTTCCAGCCCATAGCCTCAGTGGCTGCAGCGATGGATTCTTCTTGTGTCCAACCCCAAGTATAGTCAGCGGTCAGGTGATAGGCGTTCCGGTCGCTGCCGTAACGCGCTTGAAGCACAGGTGCCAAAGCTGCCGCAGACATGTAACCGTTGAAGAAGTGACGGAAGCCATTTGCTTTTTTGTCTTTACCTGTCGTGTCATTGGAGTGGGTGAGACCCGCCATGAAGATCACGCCAGCTTCTTGGCACAGACCCTGTACCGCAATCGCAACACCAGAAGACGAACCGCCTGTGATCATCACGGCGCCGTCTTTTTCGATCATGGATTTGGCAGAGGCACGCGCCGCGTCGGATTTGGTTTGCGTGTCACCTGTTACATATTCGACTTTCTTGCCCAGGATGCCGTTACCTTCCAGAGTTTTGGAAGAGAAGGTGTTGAGCATGCCGCCGTCGCCTTCACCATTGAGGTGCTCAACGGCCAGCATGTAAGCGCGCAGCTCGTCGGCACCTTCGTCAGCATAGGCGCCGGTCTGGGGAACGTTGAAGCCCAAGGTGACTGTGCTGCCAGTTGGCGCATTGGTGTAACCGCTGTGGCTTCCTGCGGTCAAAATTGTCGGCAGTGCCAATCCAGCGCCAGCAGCGGCTCCGGTTTGCAACACGTTACGACGGGTGAGAATTGATTTAGACATTGAAGTCCTCCCGATTGAATAAAGGGGACCGCTTTTATTATGCGGTTCCCCCGAAAACACACTTCACAGTGTTGTCTTAGTGTCGCTCTTTGATGGATTGTTGTGCAACGGTGGTCTTGTTTGATTCAAATATTTTGTAAATTATTGCACGAATGCTTGATAAAAGTTGTAAATAAATTTACAAAACCTCAAGGCCTCATAAAAAACCGTCAAGGACTCACGAGATGGAGCGCAGCGCTTTTGCCGGCAGTCGAATACGTGAAAGACGTGTAGCGCTTGGGCTCCGTCAGGCCGAGGTCGCCCTGCGCGCGGGAATTTCTGGGTCCTACCTCAACCTCATTGAGCACAATAGGCGCCGTATCGGCGGCAAAGTTCTGTTGAATATCGCCGCGGCCTTGGAAACAGAGCCCGGCGCGCTGGCACAAGGGGCTGAAAAAAGCCTCCTGACCAGCCTGCGCGACGCGGCCATTGCGCGGCCAGATGTGGAGGTTGACCTCAGCCAGACAGAGGATTTTGCGGATCGCTTTACCGATTGGGCGCGCCTAATTTCGGCCCAGCAGAGCCAAATTACCGCGCTGCAACAAACAGTCAGTAGCCTATCGGACCGTCTTGCGCATGACCCATTTCTGTCTGAGGCGTTGCATGAGGTGCTCTCAACGGTCTCTGCCATTCGATCAACGGCGAGTATTCTGGCAGAGCCGGGGGAGATGGATCAAAATTGGCAGCGCAGATTCCAAACCAACGTGTTTCAGGACAGTATTCGCCTGGCCACCGCCAGCCAATCTCTTGCGGATTATCTGGATGGCGATTCGGATCGGGTGCTTGATACGATGTCGCCACTGGATGAGCTCGATAGCCTATTGGCAAAAAATGGCTATCATTTTGCCGAGCTGGAAGACATGCGCCAATGGAGCGCTCCTGTGGCGGAGGGCCTGTTGGCAGAGGCTTCGGCGGCGGCAAAAACCTTGGGGTTAGCGTATTTTCGACAGTATTGGCGCGATGCGCAGAACTTCCGCCTGCCGAAATTGCTACAGCTGGTGGCAGAGTTTGGACTGGATCCCGTGCGAATCGCCAGAGAGACAGAGCTGTCATTGCCCCTTATCTTTCGGCGCTTGGCCAGCCTACCTCCTGATCCCAACCGCCCACCTGTTGGGTTGATGATTTGCGATGGCAGTGGCGGCTTGTTGTTCAAGCAGCCCTGCGATGATTTCCAAGCGCCACGGGTTGGGTCGGCCTGCGCGCTCTGGCCGCTTTATGGCGCGCTGACGCAGATTGGTGTTGCAGCGCGTCATCAGATTTTGCACAGCGGCCGGCCAGGAACTTTGGGCGAAGAAAATCTCTTTGACACCTTTTCTATTGCAGAGCGCGTGACCTCAGCCAGTTTTGAGGGCGTGCCGGTTCTGCGCTCTACCATGTTGATCTTGCGCGCGGAAACGCCGACTTCCAACCAGCCTTTGCCAATTGGCAGCACCTGCCGCTTGTGCAATATCGACGCCTGCCCAGCGCGGCGTGAGCCGTCAATTTTTTCAGATGGGTTTTGACAAAGCAGGTTTAATTCGGCTCTAGTGCCAAAGATGGTAAATTTGAACGAAGGGAGGCTAAAATGCGGCATGTTTTGCTGATCGAAGATGAACCGAATATCATTGAAGCCCTCAGTTTCATATTTTTGCGCGACGGTTGGAAAGTTGATGCGCATTCCGACGGGGCCAATGCTGTGGCCACAACCGTGCAAACGGCCCCCAATGCTATTATCTTAGACGTCATGCTGCCCAATCGCTCCGGTTTTGAAATTCTCGAAGAGTTGCGCAGCCTGCCCGACTACAAAGACATTCCAATTTTGATGCTCACCGCAAGAGGCCAAACAAAAGATCGCGACATCGCCATAGCCCGCGGTGCATCCCAATATATGACAAAGCCTTTTTCCAATGCAGAGGTGTTGAAAACCATGAATGCGTTGGTCGGACACGCACCGTGAGCGGCAAGCGCGATCAAACTCTGAAAATAGTTGCCAATGCCGCCCGCGGGCAGCGCGTGAAAGAGTCCGCCCTGATCCTACCTTTCGTGGGGATGATCCTTTTTTTGCTTCCGATCATGTGGCCGCGCAGCTCCGAGGTTGGCGCAGATGCGGGAACCGCGACCTCCACCGCTTTGATCTATCTGTTTATCGTCTGGGCAGGGTTGATCTGTTTCACCCTGGGGCTGGCGCTTGTGATCAAACGATTTGGCGTGGGACGGAGCTGAATGCTGTCTCTCGATCTGCTGATTTTTGTTTCGCTTATTTATGTGGCCTTCCTGTTCGGCGTTGCCTTTTGGGCTGAACGGGCGAGTGATGCCGGGCGCGGCGGTTGGATGCGCACGCCGCTCATTTATACCCTGTCATTGTCGATCTACTGCACTGCTTGGACCTTTTATGGCGCTGTGGGATTTGCAGCGCGGTCGGGGCTGGAGTTTTTGACCATCTATCTCGGTCCCACGGTGGTGCTCATCGGTTGGTGGTTGATCTTGCGCCGTTTGGTGCGGATTGCCCGGGCTGAGCGGATCACCTCCATTGCGGATCTGGTGTCCTCGCGCTTTGGGAAATCTGCGCTTTTGGGCGGGTTCGTGACGGTGATGGCGGTGGTCGGCACAACGCCCTATATTGCCCTGCAGCTGCAATCGGTGACCTTGTCGATCTCGGTCTTCGCAAAGGGCACGCAGAACATTCTCAGCTCAACAAATATCGCCTTGTGGACCGCAGCAGGCCTTGCAGTGTTTACGATTGTGTTTGGCACCCGCAATCTTGATGTGAACGAGCGGCACAGCGGCGTTGTCATGGCCATTGCTGTTGAAGCGATTGTTAAGCTCTTAGCGCTGCTGGCGGTTGGGGTCTTTGTGGTCTGGGGGTTGGCCGGTGGCGCGGGTGATGTTTTGGCGCGCATTGATGCCTCGCCGATCTCACAATGGGAGGTCAGTACCGGGCGCTGGATTGGTGTCACCTTCCTTTCGGCCGCCGCATTTTTGTGTCTGCCGCGCATGTTTCAGGTGATGGTGGTGGAAAATTCTGAAGAAAGCCATCTCGCGACAGCCAGTTGGGCCTTTCCACTTTATCTCCTGCTCATGTCATTATTTGTGATCCCCATCGCGGTGGTGGGGTTGGATATTTTACCTGCAGGATCCAACCCGGATCTATTCGTGCTCACCCTGCCGCTCTCTGCTGAGCAAAATGGCCTGGCGATGCTGGCCTTTCTGGGTGGGTTTTCTTCGGCGACCTCGATGGTGATTGTGGCGGCGATTGCCCTATCAACTATGATTTCAAACCATATCGTCACCCCTATTTGGTTGCGCGCGCGCGGTCAGGGGGCGACCATTTCCGGCGATGTGCGCAGTGTGGTTTTGACGTCGCGGCGCATTTCGATCATCGGCATTTTGACGCTGGGCTATCTCTATTATCGCATTTCTGGCGGTGGGGCGGCCTTGGCGTCCATTGGCTTGATATCCTTCGCCGGTGTCGCGCAAATCTTGCCTGTGATGCTGGGGGGGATCTTTTGGCAAGGGGCGACCAAAATTGGGGCCCTGGCAGGGTTGATTTGCGGGTTGGTGGTATGGAGCTACACCATGTTCCTGCCGTCCTTTGGTCCGGAAGTGTTGATTTCCCAGGAGACAATCGACCACGGGCTTTGGGGGCTGCAATGGCTGCGCCCTACCGCGCTATTTGGCATCCAAGGTCTTGATCCGGTGGTCCATGCGGTCTTGTGGTCGATTTTGCTGAACAGCTTCGCCTTTGTGGCCGGCTCTATTTTATCGAGACCATCTCCCTTGGAGCGCGTGCAAGCGGTGCAATTCATCAGCGCTTTTGACAGCGGCCCTTCGGCACGCGGCTGGCAAAGAGGGGCGACAGACGCAGAGGATCTCTTGAGCATGGCCCAGCGCATTATTGGCGCGGCTCAAGCACAAAACTTGTTTCGCACGGCGGCACAACGGCAGGGAAAACAGGGCTATCTACCGGATCCGACGCCGCAATTTCTTGAAACCCTTGAGCGAGGCTTGGCCGGCAGTGTTGGAGCGGCCACAGCCCATGCGATGTTGGGGCAAATGGCCGGTGGGTCTTCTGTCACGGTCGAGGATTTGATGGCAGTGGCGGATGAAACCGCGCAGATCATGGAATATTCCAACCAGTTAGAGGCCAAGTCCGGCGAATTGACCACAACCGCGCGCAAACTGCGCGATGCCAACGACAAACTCACAAAGCTTTCGATCCAAAAGGATGCGTTCCTCAGTCAAATCAGCCATGAGCTGCGCACGCCCATGACATCGATTCGAGCGTTTTCGGAAATTCTGCAAGATCCAGATCTCTCGGATGGTGACCGGCCAAAATATGCGCGGATCATTGAGGATGAAACCCAAAGATTGACCCGGTTGTTGGATGATCTTTTGGACCTTTCGGTGCTGGAGAATGGTCAAGTCTCACTGGAGCTTCGCCAAGCACGGTTGCGCGATATATTGGATCGTGCGGAGGCCTCGGCCAATGTGGAGCAGCATATAAGGATCTGCCGAAGCGCTGGGCGTGAGGATATTTCGATCCTCACAGACCCCGATCGTTTGACCCAAGTATTTATCAACCTCATGTCAAATGCCGCGAAATATTGCGAGGCGCAGCGGCCAGAGTTGATCGTCAGTGTAAGCGAGACGCCCGCGGCCATAACCGTGGACTTTATCGACAATGGCGCCGGGGTCGATAAGGCCAATCAGGATATGATTTTCGAGAAATTTGCCCGCGCCTCAGATCATTCAAAAGCTGGCGGCGCGGGGCTTGGTCTGGCGATTTGCCGGGAGATTATCAGCAACTTGGGAGGGCAGATTTCCTATCTGCCGGGCCAGCGCGGCGCGGCGTTTCGGGTCAGTCTTCCGCGCGATTAAGCGCCAGCATCTCCAGCTGTGGCCGCAGATGGGCCAATTGATACCCGGCTTGGGTAGTGGCGCCCAAAATGGTATCGGTCGCGATGCGCCCGGCTTGGGCAAAGGCCCAAACAATGCTGCAACGATTGCCCGAGGCGCAATAGGCAAAGACGGGGCTTGGCAGTTGCGCCAAAAGCTCCGCTTGCCGCTCTATCTTATCGGGGCCGAAGCTTGACGGATCGAAAACATTTTCCGCAAATTCCATCCCGGCGGCTTCGACGGCGGCCTTAATGGCCTCGATTTGGCGGGGTTCAGGATTTTCTTGATCTGGGCGATTGCATATCACAGATTTGAAACCTGCCTGCATGATGCTTGGCACATCCGAGACCTCTATTTGTGGTGATACGGAATAATCGTCGGAAAGGGTGTTGATTTGCATGGCGGTGGGGTCCTCGTTTTTGGTATGTCTTAAAGGGCGCGGGGGATCACAGCATGATGCCAATCACCACCATCATCAGCCCAATTGCAGAGCACCCCATGGCGCCCAGGTTCCAAGCTACGGCCGATTGAAGCTGCAGCTTCATTTGTTCGTCGCTGAGACCTTGTTTCTTCGCCCGCATTATCCGTGCGATGGTGTAAAATAGCAGGCCAAGTCCGATAAAGGTCACGACAATCCCCGGGATGATGAGCCAATCCATAGTCTACTCCGAAAACTTTAAATTTGCGCCACAGTCGCGAAGGAAGGCGGCTTGTGCAAGTCGAAAACGAAGGGTATCGCTGCACAATCACTTATTACAATGGAGTCCCCCATGTCAGAAATCGACAGCAGCTATCGCGTCACGGCCGATGAATTGCGGCAGTTCATAGAACGTATTGAGCGTTTGGATGCCGAAAAAAAAGATCTGGCAGAACAACAAAAAGAAGTGATGGCAGAGGCCAAGGGCCGTGGGTATGACACGAAAGTCATGCGCAAACTCATCACCCTGCGCAAGCGGGACCAAAATGATATTGCCGAAGAAGAAGCTATTTTGGAAATGTATAAAGAAGCCTTGGGCATGTGAGTGTGTGGCTGGCCCTCAAAGGGCCGGCTCAATCACTTCAACATCTCCGCGTGAGATGATGGCATTCACATCTTCATCATATAGGTCAGACAGGCGGTTGAGCAGATCATCCGTCCAGCCGGGCAGGGTGATTTCTTCCTCCACCGCCGCCGGATTGGCATAATGCTCCAAAAAAGCCGCCAAAACTCTTTGGCGTTCTTTTTCTGAGTTGGGCGGATTGGCTTTGAAATAGTTTTGCATTTTCTGAGTGCCAATTTCCGTCAACAAAGATCCAATCAGATCATAGCCAGCCTTTACCGGTTCTTCTGCATCTATTCCAATTAGGTGACGCAGGATTTTGGGCCAAATAAAGGGTGTATCCTCGTTGCACCAAGCTGTGATCTGCGCATTTGGCAAGACAGTGCGCATGCGATGGATCAGACCGGACCATTGAACCACAGTGGGCGCGGCCCCCGCCATAAAGCGCTGAAACGACCGTCCGTGAGATTTGCCATAAGCCGCTGGAATAAAGGTGCCGGGATCACGCATGCACAGTGACAGTTCAATGTCATGGCCTTGGAACAAAGTGCCAAAGGCCTGGAGCTTTTCCACCACCAAAGCATAGAAATCTCCGCCCTCGAAAATTCGGTTTGGCACGCAGATGAAATTTGCATTGGTCAAAATCACCCGCTCAGCATCTGAATCGCCCAGAATATCGGCCAAAAGTTCCTCTCCCGACATATCCGGGCGTGCGCCCTTGGCCATGGCTTGCAGGTTTTCTCGAATGACATTTCGATATTTGCGCGGGTGGGGCAGGGCGACCTGATTCTGGACAAGCGCGGCTTTGTTCTTCACAAGCGAAGCGTGCAGGGCATCTTGGTCTGTGCAATGGGCGCTAATATGATAAACAATTTGCATCGAAATATGCTGCCTTGGAAATAAGTCTGAGCGGACAGAGTATAGGCAACCGTTTATAAATATAAAACAGCCGAAATCAAAAATGAGGGCTTCGTGGCAGAAAAATTAAAGAAACGCGCGGGATTGGGCAGATGGCTTGCATT
>JGI26079J46598_1000318_pt1 | contig 19728 bp, 14 predicted proteins | sample SaaInl59LU_5_DNA_FD_46598 | JGI IMG/M metagenome (IMG submission 46598) | reverse complement strand
GGTTTTCCAAAAAGATGCTCCATATCATCAATGGTGTAGGTAGTATCTTCAACGACATCATGTAACAAAGCAGATGCAATGGAGGTTGCATCTAAACCAATTTCATTTGCAACAATTTTAGCAACAGCAATTGGATGAAAAATATAGGGTTCACCTGTTTTTCTTCGCTGATTAGAATGTGCATCTAAAGCAATATCGAAGGCTTTTCTTATTAAATCTTTATCTGTTTTAGATAAAACTTCATAAGTTCCTTTTAGCAAATCTTTATAACGTTTTGTTATTTCTTTATTCTCCTCTTCTATAGTTGCGGTATATCTCAAAAACTAATTTTAAATAATGATCATATGATTAGTGAAATTATGAATAAGAATGTTAACAAACAAGTAATTAAGATTCTAAATTTTTTATTCTATCTAATAGAGTTGGATGTGAATAATGCTTAAAAACAAATGCTGGATGTGGCGTTAGATTACTCAAACTATTCTTTGATAATTTTTTCAGCGATGTTATTAAAGCCTTTTCATTGAAGGTGTCTTTTGCATAATTATCTGCTTGATATTCAAATTTTCTAGACATGTAATTTATAAATAACCCTGTAATTTCAGAAATAGGGGTATATAAAATTCCAAAGGCAATTAAACCAATATGAAAACTTGGAATACTTACACCTAAAGCAGCTGATAGCAGTGGTGAATTAATAAACAACGATAAGATATAGAGCGTTAATCCTGAAAGTAGAACAGAAGTAATCATATTAAAAATAATGTGATTTTTTTTATAATGACCCACTTCATGCGCCAAAACAGCTATAATTTCATCTGTGTCTAGCTCATGAATTAATGTATCGTATAGGGTAATTCTTTTTTGAGAACCAAAACCAGAGAAATAGGCATTCGCTTTTGTAGACCTTTTAGAACCGTCAATAATAAAAATATTATGTATGGTAAATCCCACTTTTTCACTGTAGTCTTCTATAGCAGATTTCAATACTCCGTATTCTAATGGAGTTTGTTTATTAAACAGCGGTACAATCAACTTTGCATAAAACATATTTAAAAACAAAGAAAAAGAGGCTACAAGAACCCATGAATAAATCCAAAAATTACTTCCTGTTAAAAGATAAAACCAAATAATGATAGATAAAATTCCACCACCCAACACAAGACTCATTAGTAAGCCTTTAATCTTGTCAATCCAGAATATTTGTTTTGATGATGTATTAAATCCAAACTTTTCTTCAATTACAAAGGTCTTGTAGTAGGATAGGGGCGTTGTAATAATTTCTGAAACTGAGATAATGACCCCGAAAAAAATCAAAGCAATTAGAATTGGATGTTCTGAAAAACTTCTAGCAAAACGGTCTAAATATGCAAAGCCTTCTATTAAAAAGAAAGTCACGGTTAAAATTATTAATATTAAAGAGCTACTATTTGAGAATTTAGCACTTGTTTTTTTATATGCTTGAGACTTTTCATAAGTATCGTGATTGTAAATATCTTTTAATTTTTCCGGTATTTTTTTATCGAAATATCCTTCATTAAGAATGTTTATCATTTTATTAACAATAAAACTTACAATTAATATGGAGATAATGATGTAAAATAAGGAAGAAGCTTGCATTTTTTATTGTTTAGATTTTCTTTGCCTGACAGCCTCATAAATAACAATAGCCGCCGAAACTGATACATTCATGGAGTCAATCTTACCTTGCATTGGAATGTTGATGTGTTGAGTCGCAACTGTTCTCCAACTATTTGATAATCCTGTAGCTTCCGTTCCAACAATTATTGCAGCACTGTTCGTGAAATCTTGCTTGTAATATTCATTTGAATTCTGCAAGGTTGCTGCATATATATTGATCTTGTTTTTTTGGAGAAAAGTAATGATTTCTTCTGAAGATCCTTGTGCAATTTGATTGGTAAAAACACAACCAACACTTGATCTAATGATATTGGTGTTGTACAAATCACTTTTTGGATCTGCAATAAAAACAGCATCAACATTTGCCGCATCAGCCGTTCTTAAAAGTGCACCAATATTTCCAGGTTTTTCGATGCCTTCAGCAACAAGAATTAAGGGGTTTTTGGTAGGTAATACAATTTTATTGAGTGAAAAATCTTTCACTTTAGCTAGGGCTATAATACCCTCTGTAGAGTTCCTATAAGCTAATTTTTGATACACTTCTTTTGAAATCGCTATTCTATTTATGTTTTGATTTAAAAGTTGAATAATCTCATTTTCAGAAATAATATTTGGGCAAAACAAAATGCTATCAAACTCATATTTCGAAGTAATTGCCAATGAAATTTCTCTTTTTCCTTCAATAATAAAAAGCCCTTGTTTTTTTCTTTCTCGAGCTTTATCTTGAAGCTTGACTAAGTTTTTTATATACGAGTTTTGAATACTAGTGATTTCCTTCATTGATGCAAATATAGCGAATAATACGTTTTTACTTAGAAAAGAATCAATAGTGTTTTACTTACTATATTTGTTGGAATAGCGTTTCCATAGCTTCGTTTGGTGGGTTTCTAAACTAATTTTTCTTCCCTGTATAAAAGCATCGGTTAATATGTTTCCTCGCATATCTAAAGCATCACCTTTGGATATAAATAAAGTGGCATCTTTCCCAATTTCTAAACTTCCTACTAAATTGTCGATTCCAAGAATTTTAGCAGTATTGAAGGTTATCAGCTGTAAGGCAGTTTCTTTGTCTAATCCATGTGCAGCAAATGTACCTGCATAAAAAGGAAGATTTCTACTACTCATTCGCTCCATTTCACCCTCCATACCAATGCATACCAATAAGCCTTTGTCTATTAATTTTTTTGCTATTGTATAGGTGTCATCATATCCTTCATCTTCACTATTAGGATTCTTATGAGGTCTGTCTAAAATTACTGAAACCTCATTTTTTAGCAAAAAATCAGCAATGTAATTTGCACCATCAGCATGAATAATCACGATGTTTTTAATTCCACTTTGTTTACATGTTGTAACAGCGTCTATAATTTCTTTTTGACCATTTACATGAATAAATAATTTTTTAGATCCATCAAACAGGCCCTTTGTAGCTTGATAAGGTAGGTGTGTTTTTGTATGATCACCTTCCAAATAATTTTTTGCATTGGTCAGGTATGATTTAATCTTTTTTAAATTTTGCGGGTATTTTAGATTTGGTTTCATAACGACATCTTTTCCTAACTGCACTTGACCTTGTGTAAAACTTCCAGGCCAATTCATGTGTATTCCGTCATCCATCTTAATCACAGCATCTTCCCAATTCCAGGCATCGAACTGAACGATTGATGACATTCCAGAAAGAGTCCCTCCTCTGGGTGAAATCTGTGCCATTAAAACACCATTTGGCCTCATAGATTCAATGACCTTACTTTCGGTATTATACGCTATTAAACTCCTTATATGAGGATTCATAATTCCTATTTCTCTTTGGTCATCACTCGCCTTTACTGCGTCTATTTCGACCAAGCCTAAAGTTGAGTTTGCGGCAATAAAACCAGGATAAACGTGTTTGTCTTTTGCATTAATAACTTTGCCTTGTCTCGCAATTTTATTCTTAGCACTTCCAATAAATGTAATTTTACCATTGCTAAACATGAGCAATGAATTTTCAATTACTTGCCCATTTCCAATATGAGCCGTAGCACCTTCAATACTGTATGCATGACTTTGTTTGTTTGCAGGAGTCTGTTGTGCTAAAAGATTCCCTACTACTAGTATAAACAGTATGCTATAAAGTGTATTTTTCATCATTTTTTTAGTATTAAAGTTCCTCCAAAGTATCACATTCAAAATTTCTATCTTCTCTTTTTATAGGGACCTGTGTTTTAGCTCCTCTTATTTTTTCTTTCAACATCATATCAATCAAATTACTTTTCTCTTTTTTGATAAGCCCGCGTTTTCTAATATCTTCCTCTCTGTCAAAAAAGATTTTTCCCTCAATAATTGTTTTTTCAACTTTTGCATATATGGACATCGGATGATGACTCCATAAAACGACATCTGCATCCTTTCCAACTTTAATACTTCCTACTTTATCATCTATGTGTAGTAATTTTGCTGGATTTAAAGTTACTGTTTTCCATGCATCTAGCTCAGACAGCCCACCATATTTAATTGTTTTTGCAGCCTCTTGATTTAATCGCCTAGACATTTCTCTGTCATCAGAGTTTATTGCAACAGTTACACCTGCATTGTGCATAATGGCTGCATTGTATGGAATAGCATCATTCACCTCAAATTTATACGCCCACCAATCTGAGAAAGTGGAAGCGCCAACTCCATGTTCTTTCATTTTGTCAGCTACCTTATAACCTTCTAAAATATGTGTGAAAGTATTTATTCTAAAATTAAATTTTTCGGCAACTTTAATCAACATATTTATTTCTGATTGAACATATGAGTGACATGAAATAAATCGTTCGCCATTTAAAATTTCAGCCAAAGTTTCCATTTCAACATCTTTCCTATAGGGTGCTCCACTTTTCTTTATGAGGTCATATTCTTTTGCTCTGGTAAAATAATCGATAAACACCTGCTCGACTCCCATTCGAGTTTGAGGAAAACGAGTTCCATAAGAGTACCTAGATTGTTTCACATTCTCTCCAAGAGCGAATTTTATAAATTTAGGGGAATTTGGGTAAATTAGGTTTTCTGCATTTTCTCCCCATTTAAGTTTGATAATTGCAGAACGTCCTCCAATAGGATTTGCAGAACCATGCAATATTTGTATGGAAGTAGTTCCACCCGAAAGGTTTCTGTAAATATTAATATCATTGGGATCAATAACATCTTCAATACTTACTTCAGCAGAAGAATTTTGTGCACCTTCATTTACTGCAGAAGTAGCAATGTGTGAATGCTCATCTACAATACCAGCGGTCAAGTGTTTTCCTGTTCCATTTATTTTTTTGGCTCTTTTGGCGCTTAGGTTTTTTCCGATTTTAACAATTTTTCCATTTTTTAAAAGAACATCTGTATTCTTTAATATACCAATGTCTTCACCGGTCCAAACAGTGGTGTTTTTTATTAAAATTGTTTCTGTTTTTGGAAGTTCGTAATTTCCAAAACCAAGGTTGGGATAACTCACAGGTAGCNCAGTTATCATCTCTTTTGTAGTTTTCTTTAATTTTGATTTTTTTNCATCTTGTTTTTGCACTTTTTTACTTGCAGACCAATAAGTGATGTTTTCTTGTGAATCAAATGCATTTCCCTGCATAACATTAGCAGCATTTATAATTTTACCCACCATTCTAGTGTAAATATCACCGTCGTTTAAAGTAATTGAAACCCAATGGTCTTTGTAAGAAAATTTAGAAGTAATTGTATTATCATCTTTTTTTATTACTCCTTTTTGATCAGTGCCTTTGCCAGAAATCGTTAGTTCATAATTTTGATTATTTACATGCAACATATAGGTCCCAGAGAGGTCTTTGATATGCATGTCTTGAATACTATTTTTGGTCCCTTGAACCCAGTTTTCATAAATGATTGTTTTAGAATCAAAAACATCTCCAGAAGTAATGATAAAGTTGGCATGACTTCCTGTATTTAAATTACCAATAGTATTATTTCCAATAATAGCAGCTGGTATAGTTGTTAATGAGGCCAATGCTGCTTTTCTATCAAAACCATATTGTATGGCCTTTTGAATGTTTTTATGAAAGGAAGCTACCGATTTTAAAGAATGGGTAGTTAAAGCAAAACGAACACCATTTTCATGTAAGACTTTTAGGTTGGAGGGTTCTTGGTTCCACTTTCTCATATCTCTTAGAGAGATTTGTTGCGCTAACAAAGGGTTAGAAACATCATATGCTTTTGTAAAATTAACAGGAATAATAAAATTGGCTTTTGAATTCTTCACATCTTCTATCCTTTCAAACTCTTCACCAGATCCAACAATAGTGTATTGAATTCCAAATTCATCACCTACTTTGTCAGCTCTAAATGCATCCAATAAGTTGTTTGTCTTAAAAATTTGGACCAAATTTTTATTTTTATTGAGTGCTTTCAAAGCCATATCCTTATTTTTCATTTTCCCTTGTGCATACCAATAAGCATCGTTATAGACTTGACGTAAAAGGGCTATTGCTCCCATTTTAGAGCTAGGATAAGCTTGTCTTGATGCATTACTTTTTGAAAAAGAGAGGTATTGGGCAGATTTTGAATCTAAGATTCTATAAGCATCTGTTGAATTAGAATTTAAAGCTACTAGAATACCATTTCCTCTAATAATTCCATCTTCCATGTGGGTATTTACTACACCAAACCCAGCCTTTATTAATTCTAATGCCTCTTTTTTGTCATATGAGAAGGATTTTATAGGATTTATATCTGGTCGGATATGATCGTTCCAGTAATATCCATCTCTGGAAGCTTCATATTGTGTTTTTGTATAATTTACAGAAGATTTTTTTGGTTTTTTAATACCAAAACTAGAGTAGATATCGATGAAAGATGGATAGATGGATTTTCCCGAAAGATTAATAATCTGTGTTCCTTTGGGAAGATTAACAGATGTACCAACTTGAATTACTTTACCATCTGCAATGAGTAAAGTGCCTTTTTTAACTACTTTTTCTGAAGTGACATAAATGGTTGCATTTGTAAAAGCAACCATTGTTTTTGATGAAGTTTTTACTCCTGAATTTGTTGGAAAATAGTCCTGTGCATATAACGAAAAACAACACATTAAAGAGAAAAGCAAAAATAGATTCTTCATATTAATTCTATTTAAAAATTGTAAATTATGNGAGATTAAATTTAGACAGGGTCTCAAGTAAATNTTAGGNATTTTAAAATTAAGAAAATTTTATGAGGCATCCAATTCCTTTGCTTCTNTTTCAAAATAACAAATCAATAAATCGACCACATAATTATAAGACTTAATTCCCTTGTCTTGGTTGTTGGCTTTTAAATAGGCATTGTAGCCTTTTTTTATAATCGGTTCAAAAGGATTTTTATATCGCTGCCAAAAATCGTAACTTTCTTTAAAGTCTTTTACTATACCATAGTTTACCCTCTCCCAAAGTTTTTTGGATAAATTGGCATCACGTTTTCTGAGTTCTGAAATACAATATCCAAAAGCCATTCTATAACTTGCATATTTAAAATAGGGGTCGTCATTGTAATTAGCGGCCAAAAAACCTATAAAATTAGCCTCATTTTCTGCAGCAAATCCAATTTGATGCGCCATTTCATGACAGGTAGTTGTTGGATAAGATGTTTTAGGTATTTTATCATTTACTTGAGCTTCACCAGTTAACGGATTCAAATATCCTGAAGTATGATTGTACGTTTGTAAAAAACTAATTAATGAACTCTTTACAGAGGGATATTCATAGTTTAATTGAGGAAAATCATTTGATAAATTTTTATAACCTTCAATAGCAATTGCATACATATCTTTTTGAGAATAAGGGTTCGCTACTTTTAAAGTGTCATTTGTTGTTAAAGTATATTGGATATTATTTAATTTTTCAATAATTGTTTCTGTTACATTTTGAAGTTGAACAGTAGTGTAGTTTTGATTTTTATAATCCAATGTCTTTGCTAGAGGAGCTCTGTAGTAATTTAATCCCCATAAAAAATAGAATAAAAAATAGATTACAGATACAACAGCACCTGAATGAATTAATTTTGGAACCAAATTTTTGAAGCGCGTTCGAATTAATAGGTACAGGAAACGAAACAAACTAAATATACCAAAGACCAATAGTAAATCACCTACTGAAAAAGGAATCCAACCTAAAAAAAATCTTAAAAAAGATGAAATATAGGGATATACTCCGTTGGAATAATAACGCTCTATAAATTCAGGGTTTTTTGAAGCTAATTTTATCAGTAGTATTTGTACTGGTAATAAAACCAATAGAAAAATATGTTTTTTATTCCACTTCATAATCGTAAAAATACCATTTCATTATCAAAGTTGTCTGTTTATTAACAAGATAATAACATATTTGTTTACAATTAATGTTCACAAATTAAAGTTCTTTTTTAGAAACTACATTCAACCTAAAAAAGTACATTTGTAACAATGGAAAAAACAACATCATTAGCAGGTAAAAAGATAGATAAATCAAGAATCATAAGTCTTGAAAAAGGTAAAATCCCTCCTCAAGCTGTAGAGTTAGAAGAAGCAGTACTTGGAGCAATGATGATTGATAAAAAAGGAATCGATGATGTAATAGATATTCTAAGTTCTAATGCTTTTTATGATGCAAAACATCAAGAAATATACGCAGCAATTTATGAATTATTTCAAAATTCTGAGCCCATAGACCTTTTGACAGTCTCCAATTTGTTAAAAAAGAATGGAAAATTAGAATTTATTGGTGGTGATTTTTTTTTAATTCGTTTGACACAAAAAGTAGCATCCTCGGCACATATTGAATTTCATGCTAGAATTATTCTTCAAAAATTTATCCAGCGAAGATTGATTTCAATTTCAAGTGAGATCATAGAAAACGCGTATGATGAAAGTACAGATGTTTTTGATCTTTTAGATGATGCAGAAGGAAAGCTTTTTGAAGTCACTCAAGGAAATTTAAAGAAAAGTTCGGAAGAGGCCGGTTCATTAGTAAAACAAGCTTTAAAGAAAATTCAAGAGATAGGAAATCAAGAGGGAATGTCTGGTTTAGCAACTGGTTTTACCAAATTAGATGCGCTAACTTCTGGTTGGCAGCCCTCAGATTTAGTAATTATTGCAGCACGTCCAGGTATGGGAAAAACTGCGTTTGTGATTTCAATGGCAAAAAACATGGCCATTGATTTTAATCATGGAGTTGCAGTGTTTTCACTTGAGATGTCATCAGTTCAGTTAATTACAAGAATGATCTCCTCAGAAACAGGATTGACCTCTGAAAAATTAAGAAAAGGTAATTTAGAGCCTCATGAATGGGAGCAACTTAACGTAAAAGTTAAAAAATTATCTGATGCACCAATTTTTATAGATGATACACCTTCTTTATCCATTTTTGATTTACGTGCAAAGGCGAGAAGATTGGTCTCTCAACACAATGTTAAAATTATTGTTATTGATTATTTACAGTTAATGACTGCTGGTGGAAAAGCAGGAGGGAACCGTGAACAAGAAATCTCCATGATTTCAAGAAATTTAAAAGCATTGGCAAAAGAACTTGAAGTACCTGTAATTGCCTTATCCCAGTTATCTCGAGCTGTGGAAACTCGTGGAGGAAGTAAAAGACCTCTATTATCTGATTTACGTGAATCTGGTGCCATTGAGCAAGATGCAGATATTGTTTCTTTTATTTTTCGTCCAGAATATTACGGGATGACAGAATGGGATGACGACGAACACACTCCTTGTGAAGGTCAAGGAGAATTTATTATCGCAAAACACAGAAATGGTGGTTTAGATAATATTCGTTTAAAATTTACGGGGCATTTGGCAAAATTTTCAGATTTAGAAGAGGGTTTTAGTTCAGAATTTCAATCTTCGATGAATACAGATTTCCCAGATGATGTATTTCCAGATCAACGAATAGAACCTAAAGACGCGTTTGGCGATCAAACAGATGATATTCCTTTTTAAGTAAAAAAACATTATACCATAGTAATAAATAACTGTTAGATAGAAATCATTTCTTTAAGTATTTAAAATGAAAAAAAGTATATCCATAGTGGTCTTTCTTTTAATGTCTAACACAATTTTAGGGTCTTTTATTTATGTACCCATGAGTCATGATCAGCAAAAAAATCATCTCAAAGCTTATGGTATTGTTTATTTTGGTTTGGAACTAGGATTAAAATCTAAATGGTTGTTAAATTATGATGGTGGTGCCTTTCTCATAGAAAACAATAAAATTATAGAAAAAGAATGTACGATTCGAGGAGTTTCTTACCAACTAATTTCTGATGCAAAAGCACAAATAATCCTAGAACAAATTTCTTCCCCATCTTCTAATCAGGATGCAGTAATTTTAGAAAAGGCTCCAAAAATTGCGGTATACTCACCCAAAGATAAAATGCCTTGGGATGATGCAGTTACAATGGTCTTAACCTATGCTGAAATTCCTTTCGATGTCATTTATGATAAAGAAGTAATGGAAGATAAACTGCTATTATATGAATGGCTTCATCTTCATCACGAAGATTTTACAGGTCAATATGGCCGTTTTTATGGAGCATTTAAATCAGCTCCTTGGTATATTAAAGGAAAAATAAATGCAGAGAAATTGGCTACTGAATTGGGTTTTAAAAAAGTTTCTCATCAAAAACTAGCAGTTGCAAAAAAAATTAGAGAGTATGTTATTGGTGGTGGGTTTATGTTTGCGATGTGTTCTGCTNCCGACAGTTTTGATATCGCTTTGTCTGCAGAAGGTGTCGATATTGTTGAATCTATGTTTGACGGAGATCTCTCAGAATCTAATTACCAATCTAAAATTAATTTTAACAAGACATTTGCTTTCAAAGATTTTCAATTAATACAAAATCCAATTACTTACGAATTTTCTAGTATTGATATGACGCGAAAACGTAAAGTAGTGAGAACTTCAGATTACTTTTCATTGATCGCATTTTCTGCAAAATGGGATCCTGTTCCTACAATGTTAACTCAAAATCATACTCAATTAGTCAAGGGTTTTATGGGACAAACTACTGCATTCGACCGAAACACGATAAAATCCAATGTACTGATATTAGGAGAAAANACNACAAATAGAGAGGCAAGATACATTCACGGAACAAAAGGAAAAGGAATGTTTACTTTTTATGGNGGACATGACCCAGAAGATTATACGCATCGAATTGGGGATCCAAAAACAGAGTTAGAATTACATCCTACTTCCCCTGGTTATCGTTTAATTTTGAATAATGTCTTGTTTCCTGCTGCGAAAAAAAAGAAACAAAAAACGTAATTTATACTAATGTGTAAAATATAATTTTGAAAGTATCTTATAATTGTTAATAACCCTTTTTTTTGCTCATAAATAATCTTGTTAATTGAGACTAAAAAAATTACTTTTGTCTTTATATATCAAAAACTATAAAATGCCAACAACACAACAATTACAAGATTTTACTCAACAAGTTCGAAGAGATATTTTACGCATGGTACATGCTGTTAATTCTGGACATCCTGGTGGTTCTCTTGGATGCGCCGAGTTTATCACTTGTTTATATCAAGAAGTAATGGAGTATACTACTGACTTNACTATGGATGGTAAAAATGAAGATTTATTTTTCCTTTCAAATGGACATATTTCTCCAGTTTTTTATAGTGTATTGGCCCATAGTGGTTTTTTTCCTGTATCAGAACTAGCGACTTTTAGATTGTTAAATTCCCGTCTACAAGGGCATCCCACAACACACGAAAATTTACCTGGTGTAAGAATTGCTTCTGGTTCCCTAGGACAAGGAATGTCTGTTGGTATAGGAGCTGCTGAAGCTAAAAAGTTAAATAATGATGATAAAATAGTGTATACCCTTCATGGAGATGGTGAATTGCAAGAGGGTCAAAATTGGGAAGCAATTATGTACGCATCAGCAAAAAAAGTAGACAATTTAATTGCTACTATTGATTTAAATGGAAAACAAATTGATGGATCCACTGATGAAGTTTTACCAATGGGTAGCATCAAAGCCAAATTTGAAGCTTTTGGTTGGACAGTATTGGATGTTGAAAAAGGAAACGATATTGATGCAATTTTAGCTGGATTGTCAGAAGCAAAATCACTATTAGGAAAAGAAAAACCTGTTTGTATTTTACTACATACAGAAATGGGTAACGGCGTAGATTTTATGATGCATACGCACGCTTGGCATGGGAAAGCACCAAGTAATGATCAATTAGAAGACGCATTGAATCAAAACCCAGTAACTTTGGGAGATTACTAATATTAGAACTTATATTTATAGTTCAAAAACCTGCAATTTTATTGTAGGTTTTTTTATGCTTTTATTTAGAATATAACAGCAATAATACTGTTATATTTACAATTATTAAATTAATTTTTTACTACTTAGAATGAAAATAGGAATCGTTTGTTACCCAACATTTGGAGGAAGTGGAGTTGTTGCAACAGAATTGGGAATGGCTTTAGCAGATAAAGGTCATGAAATACATTTTATTACATACAACCAACCCGTTCGCTTGGATTTTATTTCTCATCATTTACATTTTCACCAAGTTCTTTTGGAAGAATATCCTTTATTTCAATACCAACCCTATGAATTGGCTTTGTCAAGTAAAATCGTAGAAGTTGTAGAAAAATATCATTTAGAAGTTTTACATGTTCATTACGCTATACCACATGCATACGCAGCCTATATGGCTAAGCAAATGTTACATGAAAAAGGTATTTCTGTAAAAGTTGTTACAACCCTTCATGGAACAGATATTACCCTTGTAGGAAGCCATCCAACATATAAATCAGCTGTAGAATTTAGTATCAATAATTCAGATGTTGTGACATCAGTTTCAAATGACTTGAGAAAGACAACCAATAAACTATTTACGATCAAAAATGATATTCATGTTATTCATAATTTTATTGACACACAGAAATATGATAAAGTTCATCAATTAAAGTGTAACAGAATTGCAATAGCAAAACCCAATGAACGAATTTTAACTCATGTTAGTAATTTTAGACCTGTTAAAAGAATAGAAGATGTTATCAACGTTTTTTATGAGGTTCAAAAAACAATTCCTTCAAAATTATTGTTAATAGGTGAAGGTCCCGATAGAGCCAAAGCTGAGCACCTAGTAAATAAATTACAAATTTCTAAAGAGGTTCTTTTCTTTGGAAACAGTTCTGATGTTTCTAAAATTCTTTGTTATTCTGATGTTTTTTTATTGCCTTCTCAAACTGAAAGTTTTGGTTTGGCTGCTTTGGAAGCCATGGCGGCTAAAACAGCCGTAATATCTACAAATACTGGAGGTTTGCCCGAGGTTAATATTCATGGAGTAACNGGTTATTTAAGTGATCTTGGAGATGTACAGGACATGGCAGATAATGCGGTTTCTATTTTAGAAAANGATGAAATTTTAGAGACTTTTAAAGAAAATGCGAGAGAACATACTACAAAGTTTTCATTAGAAAATATTTTACCTGTGTATGAAAGCATTTATAAATCTTGTTACAATAACTAAAATTATTTTAGTTTAAATAGAAGCATCGCTCTCAGCATTTATTTTTAAAAAATCCTACCTAACAAGTATACATGTTACTTATGAACCACTCTAAAATAATCACCTTGAGTTGGTATTTTTTTTCTACCTTACTACCTTAAATAAATCTAAACGATATAAATGAAAAAATTAGCATTGCATTGGAAAATTTTGATAGGAATGATTTTAGGTATCCTTTTTGGACTCGTTATGACTATTGTTGATGGTGGTGGCGATTTTGTTTTAAATTGGATCAACCCCTTTGGAAGTATTTTTGTAAAAATGCTGAAGTTAATCGCAGTCCCTCTAATTATTGCATCGTTGATAAAAGGGATTTCAGATTTAAAAGATATTTCTAAATTTAAAAATATAGGTTTAAAGACGATATCCATATACATAGCAACAACAGTTATTGCGATAACAATCGGATTGCTATTGGTCAATATTGTTAAACCAGGAGAAGGTATTTCTGATGAAACCATTCAAAAATTAACAGAAACATATGCAAATAGTTCAGGTGTTAAATCTAAACTAAGTGAAGCNTCCAAACAAATAAGTAATGGGCCCTTACAGTTTCTAATAGAAATGGTTCCTGATAATGCTATTAAAGCAATGGGGAATAATAAATCGATGTTACAAGTTATTTTCTTTACTATTTTCTTGGGAATTTCCATGCTACTTGTAGGTGAAAAAAAATCCAAACCTCTCAAAAAATTCTTTGATTCTCTAAATGAAGTTGTTTTAAAAATGGTCGATTTAATCATGCTATTTGCACCTTATGCTGTTTTTGCTTTATTGGCAAATGTGGTGGTTTCTTCAAATGATCCAGACCTATTATTAGCNTTGTTAAAATANGCTTTTACNGTTATTGGTGGATTGCTATTAATGATAACCTTTTACATGATATTAGTAAGTTTGTTTACAAAGAAAAACCCAATTGTATTTTTAAAACAATTGAGCCCTGCACAATTATTAGCCTTTTCTACAAGTTCAAGTGCAGCGACGCTTCCTGTAACGATGGAAAGGGTCGAAGAACACATTGGGGTAGATAAAGAAGTTTCCAGTTTTGTCTTGCCTGTTGGAGCTACAATAAATATGGATGGAACAAGTTTATATCAAGCTGTAGCAGCGGTTTTTATAGCTCAAGCTTTAGGTTTTGATTTAACCTTTGCAGATCAGTTAACNATAATAATAACGGCATTGTTAGCATCTATTGGTTCGGCAGCTGTTCCTGGTGCTGGGATGGTGATGTTGGTTATAGTTTTAGAAGCTGTTGGTTTTCCAGCAGATAAATTAGCCATTGGATTGGCATTAATATTTGCTGTAGATAGACCTTTAGATATGTGTAGAACAGTTATTAATGTTACTGGAGATGCAACGGTTGCATCGCTTGTAGCTAAGTCTGTTGGTAAATTACACGACAATCCTTCACCTAAGTCATAACTGACAATTACTGGAAGGATTGCATTTTACTTTTTAACTATTTATTTAAATTAATATTTATCAATAATTTTAAACAAATAGTACCATTTTGATAAATATTTCAGATTTACTCTTTTTTTAAGATGTTTATTTGGTTAATTAAAAATAAAATTTTAATCTTTGTAAAATAATAGAAATAATATGACTTTTATTCATTTACATCATCATTTTATCCATTGCAATCAAGCGATTTAAAAATGTATTGAATAAAATCAAAATATTAATAAACCCGTTTGAGCAAATCAAACGGGTTTTTTCATAAACCGTATTTGCCCAAGCATTAAAGAAAAAAAATGAGTATTTTAAGAATTGCAGTTCAAAAATCAGGAAGGTTAAACCAAGATTCAATGAGAATCTTAAAAGACATTGGAATTTCTATTGATAATGGAAAAGATCAATTAAAAGCAGCCTCAAGAAATTTTCCCGTAGAAGTTTTTTATCTTAGAAATGGAGATATTCCTCAGTATTTAAAAGATGGCGTAGTAGATGCTGCTATTATTGGGGAGAATGTTTTAATAGAGAAAGGAACAGATATTAAATTTATTGAACGTTTAGGCTTTTCCAAATGTAAAGTTTCNATTGCTGTACCAAAAGAGTCTGAAGCGAAATCTTTAAAAGATCTAGCAGGAAAAAGAATCGCAACTTCNTATCCAGAAACAGTNAAGAAATTTTTAAAAGAGAAAAATATTGAAGCACAATTACATCAAATAAANGGTTCTGTAGAAATAGCTCCTAATATTGGATTGGCAGACGGAATTTGTGATATTGTTTCAAGTGGAAGCACGCTGTTTAAAAATGGATTAAAAGAAATTGAGGTCTTGTTAACTTCAGAAGCTGTTTTAGCAGTTTCTCCTAAAATTTCAGAAGAAAGAATGGCTATTTTGAATAAGATTCAATTTAGGATTCAATCTGTTTTAAAAGGTAGAAATTCTAAATACATCTTATTAAACGCACCCAACAATAAATTAGATACTATATTAAAACTGTTACCAGGTATGAGAAGTCCTACTGTTTTGCCATTGGCTGAAGAAGGATGGAGTTCTGTTCATACTGTTATTAGTAAAAATCAATTTTGGGAAATAATTGATGAATTAAAAATAAATGGTGCGGAAGGAATTTTGGTATGTCCAATAGAAAAAATGGTATTATAAATATGAAAACAATCATAAATCCATCAAAAAAAGACTGGGCTTCAATTTTAACAAGACCCACAAAAACTGTTGAGGATATTGAAGAAACNGTGACTAAAATTTTCAATGATATTCAAAAAAATAAAGANCAGGCTGTAAATAAGTATACCGAGTTATTCGATGGTGTAAAGATTAAAAACAGTATTGTTTCTGAAGAAGAAATTAAAGAAGCAAGTGCTCTTGTTCCAGAAAAATTAAGAGACGCTATCCAACTTGCAAAAAGAAATATACACAAGTTCCACGAAGCACAACAGACATCGACTGTTTTTGTAGAAACAACCCAAGGAGTTTCTTGTTGGCAAGAAAAAAGACCTATTCAAAAAGTAGGGCTGTATATTCCTGGAGGAACAGCTCCCTTGTTTTCTACAGTTTTAATGTTAGCTGTTCCTGCTCAAATTGCAGGTTGNAAAGAAATCGTATTGTGTTCTCCACCAAATAAAGAAGGGAAAATACATCCTGCAATTTTGTATGCNGCAACATTATGTGGAGTCACAAAAATTATTAAAGTCGGAGGGATTCAAGCGATAGCGGCATACACATTTGGAACTGAAAATATTCCTAAAGTTTATAAAATATTTGGACCTGGAAATCAATATGTAACCGTAGCAAAACAATTGGCTACAAAATATGGAGTTGCTATTGACATGCCTGCAGGGCCAAGTGAATTATTAGTGGTTGCAGATGACGCTGCCAAAGCAAGTTATGTTGCTTCAGATTTATTAAGTCAAGCTGAACACGGAGCAGATAGCCAAGTATTATTAGTTTCAACTTCAAAAAAAATGTTAGCGGAAGTTTCAGATGAAATTCAAAAGCAATTGCTAGCGTTACCAAGAGCTGAAATTGCGCAAAAAGCAATTCATAATTCGAAATCTATTTTTGTTGAAAATGATGAAATAGCCCTAGAATTAATAAATGAATATGGACCTGAACATTTTATTGTCTGTACCAAAAACAATGATTATTATATTGAAAATATTGAGAATGCGGGCTCTGTATTTATTGGTAACTATACTCCAGAAAGCGCTGGGGATTATGCTTCAGGTACCAACCATACATTACCTACAAACGGTTTTAGCAAAGCCTATTCTGGTGTCAATTTAGATAGTTTTACAAAAAGTATCACTTTTCAAAGAATATCAAAACAAGGGATAGTAGCTATTGGAAACGCAATAGAAATAATGGCAGAAACCGAAGGGTTACAGGCGCATAAAAATGCAGTTACTATCCGTTTAAAAGACTTATAAATTAGACAGCGATTCAAGTGAAATAAAATTTGACATATGAAACCAAAAATCAATATCAATAACTTAATCAGAGACAATATAAGAGCTATCAAACCTTATTCATCTGCAAGAGATGATTTTAAAGATGTTAGTACCAATGATATGGTGTTTCTTGATGCAAATGAAAACCCATTTGAAAATGGTGTAAATCGTTATCCAGATCCTCTACAGAAAAATCTTAAAAAATTAGTATCAAAAATTAAGAAAATTGGTGAGGAGTCTATTTTTATAGGGAATGGAAGTGACGAAGTGTTGGATTTAATTGTTAGAGCTTTTTGTGAACCAAATAAGGATAATATTATTACTTTACCGCCTACCTATGGTATGTATGGTGTTATTGCAGAAATAAATGCTATAGAAAACAGAAAGGTGTTATTAAATAATGACTTTCAACCCGAAGTGAAAAATATTTTGGAGCAGATAGATTCAAATACTAAAATTTTATTTTTGTGTTCCCCAAATAATCCAACAGGAAATAGTTTTGAAGCCTCAATTGTAGAAGAATTAGTACAAAACTTTGAAGGTTTAGTAATTATAGACGAAGCTTATATTGATTTCTCAAACGAACAATCTTGGTTATCAAGATTAGAGATGTTTCCGAATTTAATTATTGTACAAACCCTATCAAAAGCTTATGCTCTAGCTGGAATTCGCATAGGTTTATGTTATGCTTCAAAGGAGATAATAACCGTTTTAAACTCTATAAAACCCCCTTATAATGTAAATGAATTAAGTCAACAAAAAGCAATATCAAGACTTCATCAAATAGCGGGAGTTGAAAGTGAAATTTCAGAATTAATTAGTGAGAGAAAACGACTTAAAAAGGAGTTAGAAAGTGGTGTAAGTTTTATTGAAAAGATATATCCTTCCGATAGCAATTTTTTGTTAATTAAGGTAGATGATGCAACTACCCGTTACAATCAGTTAATATCTTATGGAATCGTTGTAAGAAATAGATCACTAGAACCACTATGCAACAATTGTTTACGAATTAGTGTTGGAGTCAGTGAAGAAAATCAACGTTTGATTATCGCTTTAAAGGCNCTACAATAAAAATTATTATTTCGAGGGTACTTCGAAAGTAAAAAAAATAGAAAATGAGTAAAAAAGTATTATTTATNGATAGAGATGGAACCTTAGTATTGGAACCACCCATAGATTATCAGCTTGATAGTTTATCGAAGTTAGAGTTTTACCCAAAAGTATTTCAATACATGGCTAAAATAGCAACAGAACTCGATTATGAATTGGTGATGGTTACTAATCAAGATGGGCTGGGAACAAATAGTTTTCCAGAAGACACTTTTTGGCCGGCTCAGAATAAAATTATAACTGCTTTTGAAAAAGAAGGAGTTGTTTTTTCTGAAGTACTTATAGACAACTCTTTTCCACATGAAAACGCTATTACTAGAAAACCAAGAACAGGTTTGTTAACAAAATACTTTTCTGAAGACTATGATTTAGAAAATTCATTTGTTCTTGGAGATAGGATCACAGATATGGAATTGGCAAAAAATTTAGGAGCTAAAGGTATTTATTTGTCTGATAATAACAAATTGGGAAGTGATGAAATTGAAGCTTCTGAACATGATATTTTAGAACACATTGCTTTAATGAGTGGTGATTGGTCAAAAATCTATGAGTTTCTTAAATTAAAAAATAGGGTTCAAGAAATTACCAGAAACACAAATGAAACAAAAATTTATATAAAATTAAATTTAGACGGATCTGGTAAAAATGACATTCATACTGGATTGTCCTTTTTTGATCATATGTTAGATCAAATAGGAAGACATGGTGCAATGGATTTAACGATTAAGGTAGATGGTGATCTAGAAGTTGACGAACACCACACCATAGAAGATACAATGATCGCCTTTGGTGAACTTTTTAATAAAGCATTAGGAAGTAAATTAGGCATAGAACGTTATGGCTTTTGTTTGCCAATGGATGATTGTTTGGCACAGGTTGCAGTTGATTTTGGTGGTAGAAATTGGCTAGAATGGGATGCAACATTTAAGCGAGAAAAAATAGGAGACATGCCAACTGAGATGTTTTATCACTTGTTTAAATCATTTACAGATGGTGCAAAATGTAATTTAAATATCAAAGCAGAAGGAACTAACGAGCACCACAAAATAGAAGGTATTTTCAAAGCCTTTGCAAAAGCAATGAAAATGGCGGTAAAAAGAGATGTTAATAAGATGTTTTTACCTTCAACAAAAGGAATGCTGTAATTTAAAGCTGATATCAATGAAATTAGTCATTATAGATTACGGAGCTGGAAATATTAAAAGTATTCAATTTGCATTAATGCGCTTAGGAATTAATGCTATTTTATCTAACAATATTGACGAAATAATCAATGCTGATAAAATAATATTTCCTGGAGTTGGAGAAGCTAGTTCAGCAATGAAAATGCTTCAAAAAAGCGGATTAGATCAGTTAATTCCCAAATTAAAACAACCTGTTTTAGGAATTTGCTTAGGGATGCAATTGATGTGTAAATCTACTGAAGAAGGAAATACAAAAGGGTTGGGAATTTTTAATGCTCACGTAAAACGTTTTTCAAATTCAGTAAAAGTTCCTCAGATGGGATGGAATGTTATTTTTAATT
>JGI26079J46598_1000302_pt1 | contig 20223 bp, 18 predicted proteins | sample SaaInl59LU_5_DNA_FD_46598 | JGI IMG/M metagenome (IMG submission 46598) | reverse complement strand
AAGTACACACTCAATCATGCTAGTGAAGATCACTAGCGTAAAAATAATAAATCATTAGTGTTTTTATGTAGTTTTGCATATAATCACGCAAAATTTAGAGTCAAACGACACAAACTATTTAATTGGAGCCCATCATGGCATTGGAAAGAACTTTTTCTATTATTAAACCTGACGCAGTTGCTAAAAACGTAATCGGCGCTATATACAACCGTTTTGAATCAGCAGGTCTTCGTATTGTTGCTTCTAAAATGGTACATTTGAGCAAAGAGCAAGCGGAAGGTTTTTATGCAGAGCATAAAGAGCGTCCTTTCTTTGGTGCATTAGTATCTTTCATGACTTCTGGTCCTGTCATGGTTCAAGTACTTGAAGGTGAAAATGCAGTGGTTAAGAACCGTGAGATTATGGGTGCAACTAACCCGGCAGAAGCGGCAGCAGGCACACTTCGTGCTGACTACGCTGAGTCAATTGACGAAAATGCCGTTCACGGTTCAGATGCACCTGAGTCTGCAGCTCGCGAAATTGCATATTTCTTCTCTGACGAAGAAGTTTGCCCACGCACTCGCTAAGCGCTCAAAAATTGTTGTAAAGGGAGCTTAATGCTCCCTTTTTCGTTTGTTACATTGTGACTATTTTATTGTTTACTTAATTAGGCCAACCATATGACTACGGTTACCGTTACTCCCGATAATAATGCTTCGCAAGCACCTACCAAGAAAACCAACTTGTTGGATTTGACTCGCTCTGGTATGCGTGAATTTTTATCATCAATTGGAGAGAAGCCGTTTCGTGCGGACCAAATTATGCAATGGATTTATCACCATGGCGTAAGCTCTGTTGATGAAATGTCGAATATTAANAAACAGCTTAAAGCTAAACTNAACACTCATGCAGAAATTGTCGCACCTGAGATTGCTTACCAACAAAATGCGACGGATGGCACGATCAAATTTGCGTTAACTTTAAACGGTGGCCAAGAAGTTGAAGCGGTATGGATCCCTGAGACAGACCGAGCCACTTTATGTGTTTCATCGCAAGTCGGTTGTGCCTTAGAGTGCACATTTTGTTCTACTGCACAGCAAGGTTTCAACCGTAACTTATCGGTAAGTGAAATTATTGGTCAAGTNTGGCGTGTCGCAACGACAATCGGCTTATCAAAAGATACAGCAAAACGNCCCATTACCAACGTAGTCATGATGGGAATGGGCGAGCCGTTATTGAATCTTAAAAATGTCGTACCCGCGATGGAATTAATGATGGATGATTATGGCTTTGGTTTATCTAAACGCCGAGTCACTTTATCAACATCGGGTGTAGTGCCAGCATTAGATATGCTAGGTGACCAAATTGATGTGGCACTTGCTATATCACTGCACGCACCNAATGACACATTGCGTGATGAAATCGTACCGGTGAATAAAAAGTANAATATTGAAACNTTTTTAGCCGGTGTTCGTCGATATTTAGANAAATCCAAAGCGAATCAAGGTAAGGTCACNGTCGAATATGTCATGCTATCGCACATTAATGACAGTACGGATCAAGCCCATGAGTTAGCAAAAGTGCTANCAGGCACCCCGTGTAAGATTAATTTAATTCCATTTAATCCATACCCAGGATCACCCTATACATGTTCGAGTAACTCTCGTATTGACCGTTTTTCTAAAGTATTGATGGCGGCAGGATATACCGTTATGGTCCGTAAAACTCGTGGTGATGATATTGATGCAGCGTGCGGACAGTTAGTNGGTGATGTTGTTGACCGCACAAAACGTATGCTTAAAAAACAGTTAAAAGGTCAACCAATTTCAGTTAAAGTAGAAAAAGAATAAGCCATTGAAGGCATTTTGTTTAAGGTAGAACAAAGTATGTGGAAAGCTGTCAACGTTATTGTGCTAATGAGCATCTTATGTGGTTGTATGAGCATTCAAACAGGAAACTCCAACACGGTACCAGATCCTTTAGCTGCTGCGAAAAATCGCTTAACGTTAGGTTTGACCTATTTACAGTCCAATAATTTCCAACAAGCAAAATTTAATATTGATAAAGCGTTGGATTTTGCTCCTCGATATGCAGAGGCCCATTATGGTCTGGCCTATTACTATCAAAAAGTAGATGAAAATAAACTGGCTGATGAAAGCTACCTAGTGGCGATAAATTTAGACCCTAACAATGCAGAGATAGCGAACTCATACGGTGCCTTTTTGTGTACACAAACACGTTACTCTGAGGCGCAAGCGTATTTCAATTTAGCGATTAATAACCCAAGTTATTTATCGACTTCTCAAAGCTATGAAAATTTAGCGATTTGTAGTCAGTCTCAAGGTGATATTACGGCTGCGATTGATTACTTAAATAGAGCGTTAAACTTTGAACCTACTCGTCAAACAAGTTTATATTTATTGGCGGAATTATATGCATCGAAAAATCAGCATGAAAAGGCTCAGGCGACGATTACTACTTATGAGCGTATCGTGGGGCCTAACCCCGATTCCATGTTTTTAAGTTTTGAAATAGAGCTATCACAAGGTGATCAACGAAAAGCACAACAAATCCTTGATACTTTGGCGTCTGGATATCCTGAACATCCCAATACTATGTTAGCCAAACAACAACTAGCAGCATTCGTTAAGCACACGGTAAAACAGAAATCATCAGCGGTTTCGAGCTTAGTTTCAGATGATCTTGATAATGAAAGTTTGAATCGTCGAGAAACAAATGCTACTCCCAGTATTCATACTTTAGCGAAAGGTGAAACACTCTATCGTTTATCACGTGTTTATAATGTATCTGTGTCTGATATCATGTCATGGAACAATATTAAACAAACAGATACTTTATCCATTGGTATAAAACTCATTGTTGGTTACAATTAACTCAACTTTATAGCGTCGTTATTATTGAAAGGAAATATCAATCCTCATGACAGAATCCAGCCAAATGGAAACACCATTAGATTCACCTGGCTTATTACTGGCTGAAGCTCGTCGAGCTAAACAGTTATCTACTGATGACGTTGCAAAACGATTGTGCTTAAAAGTGAATATCATTGAAGCGTTAGAAAAAGATGAATTACTTCCCAGTATTTCGTTAACGTTCATTAAAGGGTATACACGCTCATATGCGAAATTATTAGGCTTAGATGAAGTACATATCATTACATTATTTAATGATTTTCACGCGAGTGAAACACTAATAGCTCCTAAAAAAATGCAAAGCTTTTCCCGTAAAGTTGCCAAAGAAAATAACGATTCTCGTTGGATGTTGGTCACTTATAGTTTAATTGCAGTTGTACTGATTTTGATTGTCATTTGGTGGAGCCAACAAAATTCTGAAAACTTCTTTGCATCACCTAGTTCTGTTCCTGCGTTGAATAGCAGTGAGGCCGACCTTCCTGTCGCATCGACAACTGAGCAGCTTCAAAATACCAGTACAATACCGTCTAATTTAAATGAGAAGCAAACAACAAATTCTCTAGACTCTGTTGATTCCATCTCTTCTAATGGCGATGTTGCTGTCAACCTTTCAGAGGAGTCACTTCCGACCGAGTCACTTCCGACCGAGTCACTTCCGACCGAGTCACTTCCGACCGAGTCACTTCTGACGGAGGCACTTCCTACGGAGACACCCTCACTCGAAGATCCATCGGTTGCAAGGTTAACTGAACAGAATAATTCTCTAGAATCTAATGATTTAAATCAGGTTGAACAAGAAATGATCCCTGATTTTGTCCCAGACAAGGTCCAAGGGAATATTGCACAAGTACTCGACTTACTTGAAAATGATGCTCCGGACGTGGAATCTGAATTACGTTTATTTGATGATGATATGTCAGCATCAAATGATGTGGAGATTGTCGAATTAATGTTTACTTTTAGTAATGATTGTTGGATAAAAATTACCGACGCAACCGGCAATGACATTGCTTATGGCGTGAAAAAACAAGGACGCGTTATGCCAGTGAGTGGGCAGCCTCCTTTTTCAGTCATTCTTGGCGCTCCTGCCTCTGTAAAAGTTAAATACGCTGGTGAGCCAGTGGATATCTCCTTTTTACCATCAGACCGTACCGGTCGTTTTGTGTTACCGTTACAGGAATAACGATTATGTTTGCAGAATCCCCCATCACTCGTCGTAAGTCTCTACGGATCAATGTTGGTAATGTCCCTATTGGGGATGGTGCGCCAATCGCGGTGCAATCGATGACCAATACACCGACAACCGATGTCGCCGCGACTGTGGATCAAATTAATCGTATCGTGGCAGTAGGTGGCGATATTGTTCGAGTATCTGTGCCGACGATGGAAGCGGCTGAAGCGTTTAAATTAATTAAACAACAAGTGTCTGTCCCTTTAGTCGCAGATATTCATTTCGATTATCGTATTGCCTTAAAAGTAGCCGAATATGGGGTGGATTGCTTACGTATTAATCCTGGTAATATTGGCAATATGGATCGTGTCCGTTCAGTGGTGGATTGTGCCAAAGATAAAAATATTCCAATTAGGATTGGGGTGAATGGCGGTTCATTAGAAAAAGACCTTCAGGAAAAATATGGGGAGCCGACGCCTGCCGCACTGGTAGAGTCAGCTATGCGTCATGTTGATATTCTCGACAAATTAAACTTTGATCAATTCAAAATCTCGGTTAAAGCATCTGATGTGTTTTTAGCCGTTGGGGCATATCGTGAATTAGCCAAACAAATCATCCAACCATTGCATTTAGGCATCACTGAAGCTGGCGGAATGCGTTCAGGTTCAGTCAAAAGTGCAGTTGGTTTGGGGATGTTATTGGCTGAAGGGATTGGTGACACATTACGCGTGTCGTTGGCAGCAGATCCCGTTGAAGAAATTAAAGTAGGTTTTGACATTTTAAAATCGTTGCGAATTCGTTCTCGTGGGATTAATTTTATTGCTTGTCCGAGTTGTTCTCGTCAAGAATTTGATGTGATTGGGACAGTGAATGCGCTAGAGCAGCGAGTTGAAGATATTTTAACACCAATGGATGTATCTATTATTGGCTGTGTCGTCAACGGTCCGGGTGAAGCCGAAGTATCAGATATAGGTTTAACAGGCGCGCGTAATATGAGCGGCTTTTATCTAGATGGTGAGCGTCAACGTGAGCGTCTTGCAAATGATGATTTAGTTGACCAATTAGAAAAGAAAATTCGCGCTAAAGCAGCGCAACTAGANCCAAAACAACGCATAAAAGTACAAGAAGTCGATTCATAAGATTATCTAGACTATACCTAAGCGAATAAAGCCCCTATAATATGGGGCTTTATTTTATCTCATTTTTAATTATAACCGAGCGAGCATTTTTACGTGGCAAAAACGATCCAAGCAATACGCGGCATGAATGATTGTCTACCAGAGCAATCTGGTATTTGGCAGTACGTTGAGAACATACTCCGTTCTACAGTTGCTCAGTATGGTTATCAAGAAATTAGAATGCCGATTGTCGAGAGCACAGAGTTATTTAAACGCTCTATTGGTGAAGTGACTGATATCGTTGAAAAAGAGATGTATACCTTCGATGATCGCAATGGGGATTCGCTTACCCTTCGCCCTGAAGGAACNGCTAGTGCGGTNCGTGCAGGTAACCAACATGGCTTAATTTATAACCAGCAACAACGCCTATGGTATATGGGACCGATGTTCCGTCATGAGCGTCCGCAAAAAGGGCGATACCGTCAATTCCATCAATTTGGCGTGGAAACCTATGGTTTAGCTGGCCCTGATATTGATGCCGAAGTCATTAGCCTAAGTGCACGTTTATGGCGTAAATTAGGGATTGCAGATAAGGTGACCCTAGAGATTAATTCTTTAGGCTCAAATGCTGCAAGAGCGGAGTATAAAACGTTGTTAGTTGAGTTTTTAGAAGCGCATAAAGCACAGCTAGATGAAGACTCTCAACGTCGAATGTACACTAATCCATTACGGGTATTAGATTCTAAAAATCCAGAAGTGCAAGCGATCTTAAGTGATGCGCCAAAGCTCCAAGACCATCTAGATGAAGCAAGTGCTGCGCATTTTTCACAATTGTGTGAACGATTAGCACAATTAGGTATCTCATACCGTGTTAATCCTAAATTGGTACGTGGTTTAGATTATTATAATGCGACTGTATTTGAATGGGTCACTGATACCTTAGGTGCCCAAGGGACTATTTGTGCTGGCGGTCGATATGACGGTCTAGTCGAGCAGTTAGGGGGCAAAGCAGCCCCAGCAGTCGGATTCGCGTTAGGTTTAGAGCGCTTAGTGTTGATGTTGACTGAGTTAGGGTTGACCGATGATGTCCCTGCTGCTGTCGATGTCTATGTTACCGCTTTAGGTGAAGATGCGGTATTATATGCGCAAACCACAGCAGAGATGTTGCGAGACACTACTGATTTAAGAGTGCAAATGCACTGTGGTGGTGGCAATATGAAGAAACAGCTNAAACGTGCCGATAGTGCGCAAGCTCGAGTTGCATTATTGATTGGTGGTACTGAAGCTTCCGATCAGCAAGTTACAATCAAATATTTAGGCGGTGATGCTGACCAAACGACTGTCGCATTAGCGCAATTAAGCTCAACGCTTAATGCTTTTTTTAACCCATAAATCAAGTATCCATTGATACGAGTATTGAAGTAGGAAAATCCATGGAACAGTTCGCAACAGAAGAACAACAAGTAGAAGCGATTAAAAAGTTTTGGAAAGACAACGGCAGCGCAATTATTATTGGCGCAGTGCTTGGTCTTGGAGCGTTATGGGGATGGCGTTATTATACTGATACCCAAATAATGACCAAGGAAACAGCATCGACAGAGTATCAAACATTGGTCACTTCATTATCAGAAGATGCTGCGTTAGATGAAGCAACTGCTTTTATCACTGCGCAAGGTGAGACGGGTTATGCTCCACTTGCCGGTTTCATCGCAGCACAAGCAGCGGTTGAAAAAGCAGATTTTCCAGCGGCTATTAGTCAGTTACAAAATATAACCACATTAACCAATGATGCTGTTTTGTTAAACGTAGCTAACTTACGCTTAGCCAGAGTTCAATTTGCTACTGAAGATTATACGGCAGCGTTAACCAGTCTCAATAATGTGACTAATGAGGCATTTATTGCCGATAAAGAAGCGTTGCGCGGTGATATATTAGTAGCTCAAGGTGACTTTGCCCAAGCTCAATCGGCTTATACTGCTTCATTAGCTGCAAATGATGATCGTTCGGTACAAATTCGTTTAGATAATATCGGCGCGATGATTGATGCTGCCGCTGATGCAACTGGAAACTAATTTATGAAGTTGACCTCACGCGTATCGTTATTAGCTGGATTATTGTCAATCACTTTACTGGGTGGATGTGCGAGTGTTACTCAACCCGTGATGGATTGGTTTGAAGATGAAGAAGTACTTGAGATCCGTAATTTAACGCCTATTGAAAATGTTGTGGATATGCAAGTGCAATGGCAACACGATGTGGGAAACGGCGTGGGTGATTATTTCTCTCGTCTTCAGCCTCAAGTGGCCAATGGCAATGTGTTTGCCGCCGACCGCCAAGGGCTAGTTGTCGCTTTTGACAGTGCAGGTGAAAAATTATGGCAAACTCGCATTAATGAAGCAGGCAGTTTTTTTTCTTCGGGTGTTTCGGCTAAATTAGCTGGCGGGATCACTGTCAGCGCAGAGCATATCTGGATAGGCACTGAGGATGGTCGCTTACTTGGATTGAATCAAACTTCTGGTGCAATAGAAAAAGATATTACCGTAGCAGGGGAAATTATCGCAGCTCCATCAGTAGGAGATGGCTTAGTCGTGGTTAACACAACGGCTGGACGCCTATTTGCTTACAGCATAGAAACGGGTGAAGAAGTTTGGATGCACGAATCTGATGTGCCGCCATTATCGCTTCGTGGTACATCATCACCGCTAGTCGCTAATGGTGGTGTCTTGGTCGGCACTGCGGCGGGAAAACTCCAAGTTAATATCTCTGATTCTGGATTGGTTGCATGGGAGGCGACGGTAACAACACCTTCCGGTGCGACTGAGCTAGAGCGTATTATTGATGTGGATTCACAACCATTAATTGTTGGTGCTAATGTTTACATTGTCTCTTTTAATGGTGCTTTGACAGCTGTTGAATTGCGTTCAGGTAGAGTGGTGTGGAAACGTGAGTATGCTAGTTATCGTAATTTAACCGTGGCTGGAAATCGTCTTGTTGTATCTGATATCAATGGCAATATTTTTGCGTTAGATGTGCGCAACGGTGTGGAAATGTGGTCGCAATCAACATTCAAAGGACGAGACTTAACCTCTGGCGTAATGTTTGGTAAATACATAGCCTTTGGCGATAACTTTGGTGTGGTACATTTAGTCGACCCCATCGATGGTTCATTAGTTTCAAGAAAAACATTAGGTAACGACAAGGATGAACGCTTTTTTGCGCCAGGCGTCGTTGCAAATAATATTTTGTATATGCAAAATGCAAAAGGTACTTTATTTGCGTTAGGTTCAGAGTAATCTGACGCAAGTAACATTTTAAGGTAATCTCATGCTTCCCGTTCTGGCTTTAGTCGGCCGTCCCAATGTCGGTAAATCGACACTTTTTAATCGTTTAACCAATACCCGAGATGCACTCGTTGCAGATTTTCCTGGATTAACTCGTGATCGTAAATATGGTCAAGCTAAGGTTGAAGACCGTCAATTCATTGTCATTGATACTGGTGGGATCACCGGTGATGAAGCAGGCATTGACGCAGCAATGGCCGAACAATCCTTATTAGCGATTGATGAGGCTGATGTCGTTCTGTTCTTGGTTGATGCCCGAGCAGGTCTGACTGCAGCTGACCAAGGTATTGCTGAGTACCTACGTAAGCAAGAAAAAACAGTCTATGTCGTGGCCAATAAAGTCGATGGCATTGATGGTGATAGTGAAAGTGCAGACTTTTATGCGTTGGGTATGGGTAATGTCCAACAAATTGCTGCCGCGCATGGACGTGGCGTGGCGCAGTTATTAGATTTGACCTTATCTCCTTTAGCAGAAAACTTCCCTGATATGATTGCCGTTGAGCCAGAGCGCAACGATGATGATGAGGATGCTGAAAAACAACTTGAACGATTGCAGAATCTTCCTATTAAATTGGCTGTCGTTGGTAAACCTAATGTTGGTAAATCGACTCTGACTAACCGTATCTTAGGTGAAGAGCGAGTCGTGGTTTATGACCAACCCGGTACAACCCGTGATAGCATATTCATTCCAATGGAGCGGGATGAGCGTGAATATATATTAATTGATACTGCAGGCGTACGTAAGCGCCGCAAAATTAATGAAGCAGTTGAAAAGTTTTCTATTGTAAAAACCTTGCAAGCGATTGAAGAAGCGAATGTTGTCTTATTAGTCATTGATGCACGAGAAGGGATTTCAGATCAAGATTTAAGCTTATTAGGTTTTATTTTGAATGCTGGTCGTTCATTAGTCCTAGCGGTGAATAAATGGGATGGTTTACAAGCCCATGTGAAAGATGAGATAAAACGCGAACTCGATCGCCGTCTTGGTTTTGTCGATTTTGCTCGATTACATTTTATTTCTGCATTACACGGCACTGGCGTTGGGCATTTATTTGAGTCGGTACAAGAGGCTTATGAATCAGCGACACGTCGTATTAATACTTCAATGCTGACACGTATTATGGAAATGGCTCAAGAAGACCATAATCCACCACTGGTACGTTCGCGTCGAGTGAAAATGAAATATGCCCATGCCGGTGGGTATAACCCGCCTGTTGTGGTGATCCATGGTAATCAAGTGGATGATTTGCCTGATTCTTATAAGCGTTACTTAATGAATTATTATCGTAAGTCATTGAAAGTGATGGGGACACCAATAAGGATTGAATTCCGTGAAGGCGCTAATCCGTTTGAAGGTAAAAAGAACTCGTTGACGATATCTCAGCAACGCAAACGCAAACGTTTGATGTCATTTCATCAGAAAAAATAGTATCTGAACAAATCATAAAGCCTGACTAATGTTAATATTAGTTAGGCTATATGNTTTATATTTACTACNGACCTTCGACAATTGGTTGCTTATACTCTCTAGANCTTGGTCCCGGTAGTAGTCCATTAACACTATTTTTAGACAACAATCGACTCGCAGTAATACCTGCAATNTTGAACCCTTGGTCTGACACNGTTTCAATAATTTGATTCATCGCTGCCACTACCAACATGCCAATTAAACCACCACTATTACTGTTACTTCTCGTTTCTGCACTAGATGCTGTAGCCGTTTTTTCCCATAGTAAATTCCCTGTAGAAAGGTCGATAAGCTGAGCTGAGATTGTCACTACGGTATCACTAGAAATTATCACATAACTTGTACCGTATTCTTGGATATTAAGATAGAGCGCGGTATCAGCACCAAATATCTCTTGTAGTTTCTCTTTTGGTAATGCGTGAATATCCTCAGGAACCGTTAACCCATTGTTCCTAAATGTTTGTTCAACTAAAGCAACTGGTAATGGGTAGTAACCNGCCTCAGAAATAGGAGCAATGACACGCGACATGACACCGTAAGTAGCTACTACTTCCGTTGTGTTATTTATAGGAGGTAATACCAAAATAGAAGAAGGATCAGATTTTCTGAATTCAGTATAATCATAAGGGACTGGTGTACTACCACAACCTACCAGGATTAAGCAAAGTACACTGATAAATACATTATTGAAATGTTTCATAATTATCCTTTATGTTGGCTTAATAAGAAGTCTATAAAATTAGCAGACTCAGGGAATAATGTTTTCTCTTTGGTAAAATGGACTTCTCCATCAAGTGGATTACCATTTTCAAAATATAACATTGCTAAGTGCGCATGAACGCCAGGAGCGACTGCTTGACCATTTTCTTGAGTGGTAGCGATGACAAGTTTCATTTGTTCAATCTGTTCTGCAGTGCTAAGTTCATCGGCCTTTAGAAATTGATATACAGATGATGGATAAGCGCCATAATAATATAAGGGGGGATTCTGAGTAGCACCACAACCTGACAGTATAAAGATGGCCGTTAATAGACTAACTAATATTTTCATAAATATTCCTTAAAGTTTCCAAGCGCCACTTTCAATGCCGTTGACTAAGTTATTAACTGCCTCGCGTAATGCTAGATCAAGTACTTTACCGTTTAACGTAGAATCATAACCAGCCGTACTACCAAAACCGACTACTTCACGTTCGGATAAGCTATATTCACCTGCACCTTGAGAAGAAAATACTAATTCGGAGTTAGTCACATCAACGACATTTATAGTCACTTTTGCATAGGCAATTTGTGATTTACCTTTGCCCAATAAACCAAATAGTTGTTTGTCGCCAATATTTTTGCGTCCAAACTCAGTAACATCCCCGGTAATGACAAATCGAGCTCCAGAAAATTTTTGTTTTGAACCTGAAAAGTTAGCTTCGGATTGGAGCATTTCTAAATTGTCTCTATCAAGCACAGTAAAACGATTTGTTTGTTGTAAGTGGCTCATTAAAGAGGTTTTAGCTTGATTGCCTAAACGATCGTTACCAGATGAGAAAATGCCATTTTGAAAGCTCGAGCGATTAACAAATTTTCCGACAGCTAATTTACTTTTATTGCCCGAATATACTGTGTTATAACTATTAACCTTCGGTGTATCAATAACCTTAGAAGTAGTTGTTGCAGAGCAGCCAGTTAAAATTAAGAAAGCGGGTAATGCAATGTAATATAATGATTTTATTGTTAGTTTCAAAATGATTCCTTTAAATATTTGATAGTACAATTCTAATTTAGTATATAAATCATATTAAGTAAAATATAAAAGACTGAGCTTGTTTTTTAATTTATATATTTAAGTATTCATACAAATGTTAAGCGATTATTGACGAAATAAACTTCGCATAGTGATGGTGTTTATCTAAACTCTATTAAAAACTGAATGGATTTTTCATGAATACACCTACAGCACAAATATCTCCCTACCCACATATGTTAGCCGAATTAGATTTAGGTTTTACCACACTTAAAAACCGTGTCCTTATGGGCTCAATGCATGTTGGGCTTGAAGAAGAGAAAGGTGGTTTTGATAAGTTGGCGGCATTTTATGCCGCGCGCGCTCGAGGAGGGGTAGGTCTGATTGTCACCGGCGGCATCAGTCCAAATATTGCTGGTGGGTTGCTCCCTTTGCTGGGCGTATGAGCAGTTCTAGGCATGCAAAAAAACATCGTGTCATCACCGATGCAGTCCATGCTGAAGGGGGTAAGATTTGTATGCAAATTTTACACTCTGGTCGCTACGGCTATCATCCACTTGCAGTATCAGCGTCTGCCGTGAAGTCTCCTATTACACCATTTAAGCCTAAAGCGTTATCAACTCGTAAGGTCTATAACACGATTAATGATTATGCTAAATGTGCCCAATATGCCCAAAGCGCAGGTTATGATGGTGTTGAAATCATGGGCTCTGAAGGATATTTAATTAACCAATTCTTTTGTGAACGTACAAATTTTCGAGATGATGAATTTGGTGGCTCACTAGAGAATCGAGCGCGTCTGGCTGTCGAAACAGTGAAACAGACCCGATTAGCGGTAGGCTCTGATTTCATTATTATTTATCGATTATCGATGTTGGATTTAGTTGAAGGCGGTGCCCCTTGGGAAGAAGTTGTATATTTAGCTAAAGCCATTGAAGCGGCAGGGGCGACGTTAATTAACACTGGNATAGGCTGGCATGAGGCCCGTGTGCCCACGATTGCAACATCAGTACCACGTGCGGCGTTTACGTGGATTACTCAGCGTATGAAAGAACATGTAAATGTACCATTGATCACCACCAATCGAATCAATACGCCAGAAGTAGCTGAATCGGTATTAGCGCAAGGTCATGCAGATATGGTCTCTATGGCGCGACCTTTCTTAGCTGATCCTGATTTTGTAGCGAAAGCGATGCGCAATGCATCAGATCAAATCAATACCTGTATCGCCTGTAATCAAGCTTGTTTAGATCATGCATTTGAACAAAAGCGCGCGAGTTGTTTAGTCAATCCGCAAGCATGTTATGAAACTGAACTTATTTTCAAAACAGTTGGCAAGGCTAAAAAGTTGGCTGTTGTGGGTGCTGGACCTGCAGGGTTGGCGTTTGCGACATATGCGGCAGGGCGAGGTCATGAGGTGCATTTATTTGACCAGGCAAGTGAAATTGGAGGTCAATTTAATTACGCTAAACAAGTACCTGGTAAAGAAGAGTTTTACGAAACGTTACGCTATTATGCAAAACAAATCGAACTCACGGGCGTGCATTTACATCTTAACACGCAAGTNACTGCGGCATCATTGGCTGGTCAAGAATTTAGCGAAGTGATCATGGCAACAGGAATTAANCCGCGTGTTTTGAACATACCAGGAGCCGACCACCCCAAAGTGAAAAGCTATTTACAGGTTTTACGTGACCATGAGCCTGTCGGACAAAAAGTTGCCGTCATAGGTGCTGGTGGTATTGGTTTTGATGTCTCCGAATACTTAGTGGAACAAGAAAGTCTAACAACGGATATCGATAAATGGTTAAGTCATTGGGGCATTGATAAAACGTTTGCCACCCCTGGGGCTATAGGAGAAAAAGCACCAGTAGCAGTCGAACGAGAGGTATATTTACTCCAACGTAAAACGACTAAAGTCGGAAAGGGCTTAGGAAAAACGACAGGTTGGATCCATCGAACGTCATTGGCACATCACAAAGTCAACATGATGAATGGTGTAAGCTATGAAAAAGTTGATGATGATGGGTTACATATTATGGTCGGGGATGAATATAAAGTATTAGAGGTTGATCATGTGATCGTCTGTGCTGGTCAAGAGCCATTACGCGAATTAGAAGGTGCGCTGCTGGATGCGGGCTTAACTGTGCATGTTATTGGTGGTGCTGATGTTGCTGCAGAACTTGATGCGAAGCGAGCCATTCGCCAAGGCGCTGAATTAGCAGCCGTTATTTAACGGCGCTAATACGCTCTACTTTACTAGTCACTTCACCATCCGTTAAGCGGGTGGTGAGCGTATCACCTTCTTTAATAGTGCTTGTCGTATTCACAACGTGATTATCCACAAAACTAATACTATAACCTCGAGAAAGTGTTGCCAGTGGACTGACCGAATGTAAAATCCCTGTCACTTTAGCAAAGCGCTGTTGTTGGTGAGTCAATCTATTCGCCATGGCTTGGCGTAAACGCTCAGTAAGGGTGTATGTGTGCTGTTGAGATTGTGAGACTAGATGAATAGGTGACAGGTGCTGTAGACGATTTTCTAAGTGTTGTTGACGTTGTTGAGCCACCTGTAAACGACGTTGCATGTTATGTTGCAATTGCATAGTGAAGTGATCTATTGCTTGGGCTTGCTGCTGAAGTCGTTGTTGCGGGTGGTTTTGTTGTAAACGGCTGCCGAGTAATTGCTGTTGGTAATCACATTCATTAAGTTTCGTTGAGATTGCTTGAGTCAGTCGCTGACGCCATTGTTCGATGGTATAAATCACATCGCCTAAATCAGAAGAGACCAGCTCTGCAGCCTGTGATGGAGTTGCAGCTCGCAAATCGGCGACAAAATCAGCGATCGTCACATCCACTTCGTGACCTACAGCACTGACGATAGGTAAATGTGATCCAAATATTGCCCGAGCGACCGTTTCTTCATTAAAGCACCATAAATCTTCGAGCGAACCACCACCGCGACCCACTATGAGTACATCCACTTCACGACGACGATTGGCAATAAAAATAGCATTGACGATTTGAGCAGCAGCTGCAGCACCTTGAACCTGAGTGGGATATACAATGACATTAATCATTGGATTACGACGTTTCAATACTGTCGTAATGTCATGTAAGGCGGCGCCGGTGGCAGAAGTAATAATCCCAACTGTCTTAATATCTTGAGGGATAGCTTGTTTTGTTTGAGTCGCAAATAAGCCTTCAGCTTGGAGTGTATTTTTAAGCTGTTCGTATTGTTGTTTGAGTAATCCGGCACCATCAAACTCTAAGTGTTCAACAATGATTTGATAATCCCCTCGCGGTTCATATAAACCAACATTCGCTCTAACCAGTACGCTATCACCTTCTTTAGGGCGTTGTGCGATCCGGCCGTTTGCGCCTTTGAACATAGCGGCTTTCACTTGGGCATTGCGATCTTTGAGAGTGAAATACCAATGGCCTGAAGCTGCGGCGACAAAATTAGATATTTCCGCACTGATCCACACTTGGCCAACGTGAGTTTTGAGCAAAGAGCCGACCATTTTGTTCAATTTTGCAACACTTAGGATGTTACGTTGTGTGGAAGTAGATGTGTACATGAAAGAAAAAGCCCTTTTACGTAAAATATGTTTACCTTAAACCTAAAGATCATTATAATTATACCGCAATTAACACCCTGATACAGAAGGTTATTTGCATGCTACGAATTGCTCAAGAAGCACTCACATTTGACGATGTTCTCATCGTTCCTGGACACTCACAAGTGCTCCCTCATACTGCAAAGCTCAATACGCGTCTAACGCGCAAAGTGAATTTGAACATTCCACTTATTTCTGCCGCTATGGATACGGTATCAGAAGCACGTTTAGCCATCGCGCTCGCTCAAGAAGGCGGCATTGGTTTTATTCATAAAAACATGTCTCCAGAGCAGCAAGCAGAACATGTACGCCAAGTGAAAAAGTACGAATCCGGTGTGGTTTCTGACCCGGTAACTGTTCGTTCTAATGCCACTATAGGTCAAGTAAACGAGTTAAGCCAGCGCCTAGGCTATTCGGGTTTCCCTGTGACCGATGAAGAAAATAATCTTATTGGCATCGTCACTGGGCGTGATTTACGTTTTGAAACGCATCTTGATGCCTCTATTGAAACGGTCATGACACCTAAAGATCGTCTAGTGACGGTTAAATCGGGTGAGTCTTCTGAGGTGGTGCTAGAATTAATGCATGAACATCGCATTGAAAAAATTCTAGTCGTCGATAATGACTTTAAATTACATGGCTTGATCACGGTTAAAGATTTCCAAAAAGCGGAAAATAAGCCTAACGCATGTAAAGATGAGTTAGGTCGCTTACGCGTCGGTGCTGCAGTCAGTGTCGGCCCTGGTACAGATGAACGTATCGCTGGTTTAATCGATGCAGGTGTTGATGTATTGTTAATCGATACGTCGCATGGTCACTCTCAAGGCGTCATTGATCGTGTCGCTAAAGTCCGTGCTGATTATCCTGATGTCCAACTTATTGCTGGTAATGTCGCTACTGGTGCGGGTGCTAAAGCGCTTGCTGATGCAGGTGTTGATGCGGTAAAAGTAGGTATAGGCCCTGGTTCTATTTGTACTACTCGAATTGTGACGGGTTGTGGTGTGCCCCAAATTACCGCTATTTCTGACGCTGTAGATGCTTTAGCGGGGACTGATATTCCAGTCATTGCTGATGGTGGCATTCGCTTCTCAGGTGATATTGTTAAAGCATTAGTAGCAGGCGCAAGCTGCGTCATGGTAGGTTCTATGCTAGCCGGTACTGAAGAAGCACCTGGTGAAGTCGAATTATATCAAGGTCGCTATTATAAGTCTTATCGTGGTATGGGTTCATTAGGTGCCATGGATCAAAGTAACGGTTCNTCGGATCGTTATTTCCAAGATAGCAAAAACGCAGAAAAACTCGTTCCAGAAGGTATCGAAGGACGTGTGGCGTACAAAGGACCGATCAATAACATCATTCACCAACAAATGGGCGGTTTACGTTCTGCGATGGGACTTACAGGCTGTGAGACCATCAATGAGCTCAACACTAAACCTCAATTTGTGAAGGTGACAGCCGCTGGTATGGGCGAATCCCATGTCCATGATGTTAGCATCACGAAGGAAGCGCCAAACTACCGTTTAGGCTAAACTACGTTTTATTCTTAATTTATCAGGCTAGCTTATAACGCTAGCCTGTTGTGTTTTTACAAAGAGACCATGCCATGACAGCAAACATTCATTCTCAAAAAATCCTAATTTTAGATTTTGGTTCACAATACACGCAGTTAATTGCTCGTCGTATCCGTGAAATCGGTGTCTATTGTGAACTATGGGCTTGGGATGTCACAGAACAACAAATCCGTGATTTCTGTCCTGATGGTATTATCTTATCTGGAGGTCCTGAGTCGGTGACTGAAGCCGGTTCTCCGCGAGCACCACAATATGTATTTAATGCTGGTGTGCCGGTATTAGGTATCTGTTATGGTATGCAAACCATGGCACAGCAATTAGGCGGTGCGGTTCAAGGTTCTGATTTACGTGAATTTGGTTATGCTCAGGTTGAAGTCGTTGAAGCTAACCCATTACTTGCTAACATCGAAGATCATATTAGTGACTCAGGCAATGCCTTGCTCGATGTGTGGATGAGCCATGGTGATAAAGTCTCTGCAATCCCGCCTGGTTTTGTGAAAGTGGCACAAACCGAGAGTTGTCCGTTTGCAGCAATGGCGAATGAAGAAAAACGTTTTTATGGAGTGCAGTTCCATCCAGAAGTAACCCACACTCGTCAAGGTGAGCGTTTATTATCTCATTTTGCATTGAATATTTGTGGCTTAGAGAAGCTATGGACACCGGATGCGATTATCGAAGATGCCATTGCCCGTATCAAAGAAAAAGTCGGTGATGATGAGGTTATTCTTGGATTGTCAGGTGGTGTTGATTCATCTGTTGTAGCAATGTTGATTCACCGCGCCATTGGTCCAAAATTGACGTGTGTGTTTGTAGATAATGGTTTGTTACGTTTAAACGAAGGCCAACAAGTCATGGACATGTTTGGTGATCACTTTGGTTTAAATATTATTAAAGTAGACGCAGAAGATCGCTTCCTAGCCGCGTTAGCAGATGAGTCAGATCCTGAAGCGAAGCGTAAAATCATCGGACATGAATTTGTAAATGTGTTTGATGAAGAATCTCGTAAATTAGAAAATGCAAAATGGCTTGCCCAAGGCACTATTTATCCTGATGTAATTGAATCGGCAGGTTCAGCAACGGGTAAAGCACACGTGATTAAATCTCACCATAATGTTGGTGGCTTGCCAGAAGACATGGAAATGGGCCTAGTTGAGCCATTACGTGAGCTATTTAAAGATGAAGTGCGCAAGATAGGTCTTGAGCTANGTTTACCGTATGACATGCTATACCGTCACCCTTTCCCTGGACCAGGTTTAGGAGTACGTGTTTTAGGTGAAATCAAAAAAGAATATTGTGATTTATTGCGCCGAGCAGATGCGATCTTTATCGAAGAATTACATGCAGCCGATTTGTATCATAAAGTCTCTCAGGCCTTTACGGTATTCTTACCAGTNCGCTCTGTAGGCGTCATGGGTGATGCGCGTAAATACGATTGGGTGGTGTCGCTTCGTGCTGTTGAAACGATTGATTTCATGACGGCACACTGGGCGCATTTACCGTATGATTTCTTAGGTAAAGTATCAAATCGAATTATCAACGAAATCGATGGTATTAGCCGAGTGGTATACGATATATCAGGTAAACCACCTGCAACGATTGAGTGGGAATAGTGATTAAATAAGTAAAAACGCTATTATTGAATTTCGATAATAGCGTTTTTTTATGCCGATAATTTATGTGGTGTTGCCTACAAAAATCGTAACTGCACACCTAAACTCACTCGAGATTGGTGATTATTATAATCAATGAGTGAATCACCGTAGCCATTAAAATACTGTAATAACACATCATAACGTTGGCTCAGTGGATAGGTCATATTGAACTGGACACTTCCTCGGTTATCCGTGCTTTTTAGATTGTTGCGTAAGCGGGTAAAGACTTCTATTTCTCCCATTTGAAAGGCATAACCTAATTCGACACGGCCAATATAGTCATTGATATCCGGGTTATCATCGCCGGTGGGATCATTAATGGTTAACTTTTCATCTTCTGGTATACGCCACCAAGTACGAATGTAATAAGCAGAATTTGCATCACTGAATAAAGCACTGAATATCACTCTGTTCCAGCTACGTGAGCGTAATCCACTTTCTCCATTGGATTGATGATTTAACCCCATTTGTAGCGCGTTAAATCGCGTATCAAAAAAGCTTAAGTCTGCTTGCCAACGATAGAATATTTCAGGTTCATAGTTTGTTTCACGAAAAGGTTTCGATACCTTGTCATTAAATACTTGCCAAAAAGAGCGTGCGGTAAACCCAAAATATAAACCCGATAACGTTTGTAAAGCATCATCGGTATCAACATAAATAGGGATCTTGGTACTAATTTGAAATACAGCTTCTATATTATCCACATTCTCTGTATTTAAATCAGGTTGAGCAATTGGATTTGGATTAGATGCATAGGAAAAGGGGAGCAAATAATTCACGTGATGCTGAGCAAGACTATACGGATTGGCATTGATTTGTTGATCTGCGATGATCCGTTTATCAAGAATAGATTTGGATTCTTTTCTTTGTTGATTCTCTTTTAGCGCTTGATTGAGNTCATCAAGTGTTTGCTGAGCTTTCNGTATACGCGCTTCGAGTGAAAGCGTGGTAGGGACTTTTTCTTCTTTNGTTTCGCTGTCAGATGCGTGCAATGANGAACAAAATGCCAATGCAACAAATATCACACTCCCTACACTTATTCGAGGTAGTAAGCGTGCAGTATTAACATTCGTANTTATTAACATGTGACCATCCTTGATTAATCAATGTAATGTGTTGAATACTGCACTAGTGTAGTTTATAAATTACCAATAAACTCACTTAAATCAGCGATATTAAGCATTTTCTTTTCACCCGTGCGACGGTTTTTATATTCTACTTCTTGGTTATCTAGGTTACGTTCACCGATGACAATGCTATGTGGCACACCAATCAATTCCATATCGTTAAACATCACGCCTGGACGTTCTTTACGGTCATCAAACAGGACTTCCACACCCAGTGCAAGACACTCTTCATAGAGCTTTTCAGCCACTTCTTTGATGCGGTGGGATTTGTGCATATTCATCGGAATGATCGCAATAGTAAATGGTGCAATCGCATCGGGCCACTTGATCCCGTATTTATCATGATTTTGCTCAATTGCAGCCGCCATAATACGAGACACTCCGATACCATAACAACCCATGGTCAAAGTTTCATGCTTACCCGTTTCAGTTAAGACACCACAGTTCATGGCTTGAGAATACTTGTTGCCCAATTGGAAAATATGACCAACTTCAATCCCACGTTTAAT
>JGI26079J46598_1000297_pt1 | contig 20420 bp, 19 predicted proteins | sample SaaInl59LU_5_DNA_FD_46598 | JGI IMG/M metagenome (IMG submission 46598) | reverse complement strand
GCAGGAAGTGCCTGTGTTTTATTGTGGATTTTATTCAAACTAGCTGTCCTTATAAGACTGCTTATTCAAGCCAAAACCATTCAGAAAAAGCGTCCAAAATTATTGCTCTCCAATGCGGTAAGGGGTCCGTTTTCATTTATAAACGCCATAGTGTTTCCCACCCATTTATACCAGTCTGAAGCTTATGAACTCATGCTTACCCATGAAAAAATTCATGTGAAACAGTGGCACTCATTAGACATACTGCTCACACATATCATGTTTGTATTCACTTGGTGGAACCCCTTTCTTTGGTGGTATAAAAAAGGTGTGGTAGAAAACTTAGAGTTTCTCACAGACCAGCTCACCGTAGCCGCCACGAAAGATTTAAAAGCCTATCAATATATATTACTCAAACAATCCGTGCCTTTAGACCGCTTAGGCCTGGTACACCCATTTTATCATTCATTTTTAAAAAAACGTATTATGATGCTCAACAATGAAACCAATAAAAAAAATCCATGGGCCAGTATATTACTCGCGCCGCTTTTAATAGGATTTGTATTTGCTTTTAATACAGAAGTCGTGGCTCAAATAGCCCCACCTCCACCACCAACTCCGCCAATTAATTACGACACCATTCCGCCGCCACCGCCTCCTGTAGTAGGAAAAACAAATTCTATGTTGGTTGTAAAAGGAAGCTACTCTGTTCCACCCCACCGCCTGTTTTTGAAAAAAGCGTTGTGTCAAATTCAAAGTTTTCTGTAAACATTTCGGCAACATCTTCCGAGGAAGAATTAAAAGAAGGCTACAAAACACTTTTTGACGAATTCGGTGTACAACTTTCTTTTAAAAACATCAAAAGAAATGCTGCAGGAGAANTTACAGGGATTAAAGCGAGCTTTAAAACAGCCTCTGGTAATAAAGGTGTTTATGCTGTAAGTGGCAACAAGCCCATCAGCAACTTTATCTTTGAGGTGTCTTTAGACCAAAATGAGCAATTAACCGAGGCGGGCTTTAAAGCCGCAAAAAGCAGCCCCAAACTAGTGAAAGGATACAAAAGCAGTAGGGTAGTAGTGATGAATGAAGACGGCGAGATTGTAACTGAAAATGTCTATGGCAGCAGCGATAAAAATGTTTTTGTGTTCCGGGGCCAAGACGCAGAAGTGGTCTCAGAAAATAGCTATGGCGCTGCTGGAGATTCTATATTCGTGATAAAAAGAGGGCGCACAGACAAAGACTCTTTAATGGTTACCATTATGGCTCAATTCAAGAAAAAAGACAGTCTAAAAAAAGGACGCAAACTTTTAAAAATGGCTGTTGAAGAAATGAAAAAGGAGGCTTTAGAAATGAAAAAGGAAGTCCGTGAATTTAAAATTGAGGCCATAGCATTTCAAGAGGAAGTAGGCGATTTGTTAGTGGAAGTAGACGCTTTGTTAGAGGAAAAAGAAGAAGGAGTGGTTTCTGGGCTTTGGGTTTCTGACAAAAAAGAGGTAAGCGATACAAAAACAACCAAAGATCCAAAAGCAAGCAAAAATCAAAAAGAACAAAAAGACGGTTATGAAACAAAAATTGTCGTAAAAAGAAAGGCAAATAGCTGGACTGCAGACGGGAAAAATCAGCCGCTTTATGTAGTCAATGGCAAAACCTTAGAAAAGGGTGCTGATATAAAAGATATTGATCCAGACCGTATTAAAAGCATCAATGTAATTAAAGGCCAAGCTGCTAAAGAAAAATATGGAGATAAAGGAGTAAATGGCGTGATTGAAATTACCACAAAAAAGCAATAGGCTTAGCCCGGCCTTTACAAGGGGCTTGTTTTTTTAGTAATACCACTTAAATTTCATTTTAAAGCCACCGCTAGCGGTGGCTTTTTGTATATTTGAAACATGCATTTTTCTGATGTTTTAGGGCAAGAAGGGATTAAAAGCCGTTTGCAAACTGCTATTGACAGCAATCGTTTGGCGCATGCACAATTGTTTGTGGGTGCAGAGGGAAGCGGCACCTTGCCTATGGCATTGGCTTTGGCCAGGGAAGTGCTCTGCGGCGCAGAAAATTTAACGGAAGAACAGAAAAGAGCGGGCCATTTAAAAATGGACCATCTAAACCATCCAGACCTTCATTTTGTGTACCCCGTTGCCGCTTCAGACCTCGCTAAAACAAAACCCATTAGTGATCATTATGCAGTACCCTGGAGGGCGTTTATTCAAACACAGGTTTACGGCAACCTCTTTGACTGGTACCAGCTTATGGGTACTGAAAAAAAACAGGGAAATATCTCTGTAGAAGAAGCGAGAGACCTCAGTCAGAAACTTTCTTTAAAGTCTTATGAAGGAGGGTATAAAGTCCTGGTCATTTGGGGGATAGAAAAAATGAATACTGCAGCGGCAAACAAAATCTTAAAACTTCTTGAAGAGCCCCCTGAAAAAACCCTGTTTATTCTCATTGCAGAAGAGGAAGAACAATTAATAGCCACCATTACGTCTCGTTGTCAGATTACCTATTTTAAAAAGCTTCAGGAAAAAGATATTATTAAAGGCTTGCTAGCGGAGGGCGCGGTAGAACAAAATGCCAAACAGATCGCTGTTATGGCAGAGGGCAACTACAATAAAGCATTAGACCTATTTAGACAAGATTCAGAGGAATTGCGTTTTGGCGAATGGTTTGTATTTTGGGTAAGGGCCGCATTTAAAGCCAAGGGGAATAAAAGCGCTATAAACGAACTACTCAATTGGAGTGGAGAAGTGGCAAAATCTGGCAGAGAGATACAGAAAAACTTCCTGTTATACTGTTTGTCTTTGTTTAGAGAAGCGGTTTTAATGGAATATGGTTTGGACCAATTGCAACACACACAAATTGAAGTTTCTAATTTTGACTTTAAGAAATTTGCCCCTTTTGTACACGAGGGAAATATAGAACAAATCTCCACGGCTTTAGAAAGTGCTGTTTATGAAATTGAAAGAAATGGAAACGCTAAAATGGTCTTCACTGATCTGGCTATTTCGCTCACTCGATTACTGCACATGACAAAAGCTGTTACTAATTAAAATAATTATGCTGCATTTTGAAGACAACTTAACGGTATTAATCCTACTGGTATTTCTTTGTATTACATTTTTACAAAGTGCTTTAGACAAACTCATTGATTGGAAAGGAAACTTAGGGTGGCTCAAAGGTCATTTTGAAAAGAGTTTTCTAAAAAACACTGTCCCATTTTTACTTGTGACCATTATAATCATGGAAGTCATTAGTGGTGTGTTAGGTATTTGGGGTATTATGGACATTGTTCACTATAACAAACCTAATATAGCCCTAAATGCAGCAGTGGTAAGTTGCCTCACTTTGCTTATGTTGTTATTCGGGCAAAGAGTTGCCAAAGACTATGATGGCGCTAGGACAATTGTAATTTATTTGGTGCCCGCGGTCTTACTTCTTTTCTTTTTAGAAATGTCTATGTGGTAATTTACATTTATAAATACCCTTAGAACAAGCCATAAGATTAATTTATAAAACAGCGGGGGTACTATAGATTTTTGAAATGAAAAGCGGCCTCCATAGGCTGGATTTAAGGCTGNTTTTAAAAACNCTGAGCTTGTGTTGNCGGAAGGCTTAAAAAAACGCACTAAAGCTTTTATAAGGGCTTATTCTGGTTTTTTTAGTACATAAATGATAGAAGAATNCTCTTTGGTCCTTATAGCTGATAGGTTGGCATAAAAACCTTTAAAAAAGGCGCTAAACAGAGGGGCCTTTTTTTGAGCGTACCTTTCAGATAACAGAGACACATAAAAAGCATCCAGTAGCATTGGTTTGGTTTCCTCTAAAGACAATCCGTATTTTTCTGCCAACTGCTTTATGGCTTTTTGTGAAAAATGCCACAAATGCCTGGGTACGTCATAAGCAGCCCAGAAGGCACCATAGTGTTTTGCATCCCAAGAGTTATAATTGGGTACAGCAATAAGGAGTTTGCCTCCAGGCGCCAAAGCGCCTAATAATTCTTTTAAGGTGTGTTCATAATTAGGCAAGTGTTCTAAAACATGCCAAAGGGATATGACAGAAAATTCTTGCTTTGGAATGGATTCTAAAGAGGGGTGTAGCACACAGTTATTCTCTAAAGCAATGGATCTAGCGTTTGGGTTGGGCTCCACGCCCAAAGAATGCCACTGTCTGTTTTTAAGAAAGGAAACTAACGCGCCGGATCCTGCGCCAAAGTCTAAAAATTTCTTTGACCCATTACAGTGTCGTTCCAATAAAACAGCCTTCTTTTTTAATTGATAATTTTTAGCAATACTGTATAATCTGTCTGTTAAAGTGCGTTGGTTGTTCTGATGAGAGATGTAATTATCTTCAGGATAATAGGCCGCTATTTCTGCTGGAACAGGGGTGGTCTGTAATACATCTAAACCTGGCACATAGGACAAACTAAATACTTCCTTGCTGTAAACGTGGTCTAAAACTTTTAAGGGAAACCTATCTTTATTCTCTAACATTTTGGGTACTAAAATAATATTGTTCCACGTGGAACAAAGAAAAACTATCTTCCTAAAAACACCAATAAAACAGAAATGTCTGAGGGGGAAACTCCAGAAATTCTTGACGCTTGTGCAATACTCACAGGCTGTATTTCTTGCAGCTTTTCCCTAGCTTCGTAGGACAAAGACTTTAGTAAGCTGTAGTCAAAATCAGAAGGAATTTTTACATGCTCTAAACGCTGCAATTTGTCTGCATTGTTTTTTTCTTTTTCTATATAACCCGCATACTTAATTTGAATTTCTGCCTGTTCTAAGACTTCTCTTGCGAAGTTGTTTTCACTCACAAAAGACCCAACACTGTCCACAGAAAGCATGTGATCCATAGTTACATTGGGTCTAGAAAAAACCTTAAAAAGTTTTCCTGACTGAGAAATGGGCGCAGAGCCCACAGAAGCCAATTGGTCATTGATCTCTGCTGGTTTTACGGAAGTTTCTCTAAAAAAAGACACTAGGTTTTCAGAAGCAGAGGCTTTAAGCTCCATGGCCTTGAGCCTATCTTCAGATGCCAAGCCTATGGCGTGACCCATTGGGGTTAACCTAAAATCTGCGTTGTCTTGTCTAAGTAAGGTTCTGTACTCTGCCCTAGAAGTAAACATTCTATAGGGCTCGTCTGTGCCTTTTGTAATTAAATCATCTATAAGAACACCTATATAAGCCTCGTCTCTTTGAAGGGTAAAAGGGTCTTTTTCTTGAACTTTTAAGGCGGCATTTATACCCGCCATTAAGCCTTGTGAAGCAGCTTCTTCGTATCCTGTAGTTCCATTAATTTGCCCTGCAAAAAACAAGCCGCTAATCAATTTTGTTTCAAGGCTGTGGGTGAGTTGTGTGGGTGGAAAATAATCGTATTCTATAGCATATCCAGGTCTAAAAAACTTCACCTTTTCGAAGCCTTTAACAGATCTTAGCGCTTTAAATTGTACCTCTTCAGGAAGTGAGGTGGAGAATCCGTTCACATATACCTCAACAGTATCCCATCCTTCTGGTTCAACAAAAAGCTGGTGGCTGTCTTTGTCTGCAAACCTGTTAATTTTATCTTCAATAGAAGGACAATACCTTGGCCCAAGACTTTGTATGGACCCATTGAACATTGGCGACCTATCAAAACCTTCTCTCAATAAATCATGCACCAATGAGGAAGTGTGTGTCATATGACAGTCTCTCTGGGTAGCAAGGGGCTTGGTGTTGGTATAGGAAAATTTTTCAGGTTGGGCATCGCCCGGCTGAGGTATCATTACAGAATAATCCAAAGACCTTCCGTCTACTCTAGGCGGTGTTCCGGTCTTCATTCTTCCAGATTCGAAGCCAAGGGCAACCAATTGCTCTGTAATACCAGATGAAGCTTTTTCTCCTGCGCGACCTCCCCCTAGCTGACGTTCACCAATGTGAATAAGTCCGTTGAGAAAAGTACCATTCGTCAGGACTACACTCTTTCCATAAATAGGAATGCCTAGAGAAGTTTTAACACCAGTAACTGTGTTGCCTTCTATAATTAAAGAAGACACCATGTCTTGATAGAAATCTACATTGGAGGTGCGTTCTAAAGCAAGGCGCCATTCTTCCGCAAAACGCATTCTATCATTTTGTGTTCTTGGGCTCCACATAGCCGGCCCTTTAGATTTATTGAGCATCTTAAACTGAATCGCAGAAAGGTCAGACACAATACCACTGTAACCCCCAAGAGCGTCAATTTCTCTTACTATTTGACCTTTTGCAATACCCCCCATAGCAGGGTTACAAGACATTTGGCCAATAGATTGAAGGTTCATGGTGACCAGCAAAGTGCTTGCGCCCATATTGGCAGCGGCTGCGGCAGCCTCCGCGCCAGCGTGACCTCCGCCTACCACTATAACGTCGTACTTATCTTGAAACATAGCTTCTATTGTTCCACGTGGAACATTTTAATTTTTTCATTTTCTTTATTAGACATAACTAACTGATCTTCAGCGGTTTTGTCTTTGTATCCCATTAAATGCAGCAGACCGTGAGCCATTACCCTAAGCCGTTCTTCCTCAAAAGACACCTTAAAAATAGCCGCGTTCTCTTCAAGCCGATCTACGGAGATAAATATATCTCCTGAAATAATGGTGCCCTCCACATAATCAAAGGTAATAATGTCTGTGAAAGTGTCGTGTGATAGATAAGATTGATTGAGCTCCAGCAAGTATTGGTCGTTACAAAAAATGTAAGACAATGCAGCCACACTATAGCCCTCGGATTCAGCCACTTTCAAAAGCCAATCCAAAAGAGGGGTGTCATTTTCAATTGGGGGAACGTCAATAAAATTAAAATCAATCACCAATAAATTTTTGGCAAAGGTAAGCATAAGCAATTAGATTCCTAAAAATGTGTAACTTAGAAATAAAAAAATGACATCAATAAAATACTTAGCCGCTTATACCATTCCAATGGCAACAGCCTTAGCGCTATATTTAAAAGGTCCGTTTTCTTTTGCGGCATTGGTCTATGCGTTTGGCATAATCCCTTTATTGGAGATTATTTTAAAGGAAGATTCAAGAAACGACCCTAAAGAAGTGGTGGAAGTTAAAAGGTTTAAAAAGATATATGACGGTCTTTTGTATTTAAACCTGCCTATTGTATATGCCTTGGTGGGGTGGGCTGCGTTTGTTTTTTACAAAGAAAATCTGAGCGCCCTTGAAACAGTTGGCTTGGTTTTTTCATTGGGAGTTGCTTTAGGTACCAACGGAATTAATGTAGCCCACGAACTCGGGCATAGAAAAAACGGACTAGAGAAAACCATCGCAAAAGCTTTGCTCTTGCCTAGTTTTTATATGCATTTTTTTGTGGAGCACAATTGGGGACACCACACCTATGCAGCTACCAAAGAAGATCCTGCAACTGCTAAATACCAACAGACTGTTTATGGGTTTTGGCTCAGCAGTGTGTGCAGACAGTATGCCAATGCATGGAAAATTCAAGGCGAACGCAATAGAGAAAAAGGAAGCGGTTTTTGGAGTGTTTACAATGACATGCTGTGGTACACTTTATTTCAAATAGTTTATTTAGCAGGCATAGGGGTTGTTTTAAATACAAGCACCGCTTTGCTGATGCTCGCCGCTGGTGTTGTAGGCTTTATACTTCTTGAAACAGTCAATTATATTGAACATTACGGATTACTTAGGGCTAAAAATGAGCAGGGGCGATACGAAGCTGTGCGCGCCATTCACTCTTGGAATTCCAACCACATTATGGGTCGTATTGTTTTGTATGAACTCACCCGCCACAGCGACCACCACTATATGGCATCTAAAAAATACCAAACCTTAGTGTGTAGGGAAGAAGCGCCACAAATGCCTTTTGGATACCCCACCTCAATGGTAATATCCTTATTGCCGCCACTTTGGTTTAAATTAATGAATCCAAGGGTGCCTGAACAAATGAAGGCTTTGGCAAAGGCCCAATAAGCTGCTTATTAGTTAAGTCTTGGGCCTCACATTTTGGGATGGATTATTTTTAACAGCGCTTTAATATACCGCACTAACTGCTCAGATTAAAATTCAATAGAATCCATTATGGCGTGTTGCTGCACTTAAAGTATCTTTGCCCCATAAAAGAAATAACATGACTAAGAAAGTTAGGGTGCGTTTTGCGCCTAGTCCAACTGGTGGGCTACATATTGGTGGACTAAGAACGGCACTTTTTAATTATTTATTTGCCAAAAAACACGGAGGAGATTTTATTTTAAGAATAGAAGATACCGACCAAACTCGTTTTGTAGAAGGTGCCGAGGCATATATTGAATTGGCTTTAAATTGGGCTGGAATTCCTTGCGATGAGGGCCCTAACAAAGCGGGTAAATATGGCCCTTACAGACAGAGTGAAAGAAAAGCAAGTTATGCCAATTATGTAAACAGCCTGATAGAAAAAGGCGCGGCATATTATGCGTTTGACACCACTGAATCACTCGATTTTCATAGAACCGATCATGAGTCAAAAGGCAAAACATTTATCTACAATGCCCACAATAGGTTAAAGTTAGACAACAGCCTAAGTCTTTCGAAAGAGGAAACCGCCTCAAAAATTGCATCGGGCACTCCTTTTGTGGTTCGTTTTAAAACGCCTGAAAACACCACAATTACCACTTCTGATATGATTAGAGGAACTGTTTCATTTAAGACAGACACTTTAGACGACAAGGTGCTTTTTAAAAGCGACGGAATGCCTACCTATCACCTAGCTAATGTAGTAGATGACCACCTGATGGAAATCAGTCATGTTATTAGAGGAGAAGAATGGTTGCCCTCGCTTGCATTACATATTCAATTGTACCAAGCATTTGGCTGGGAAGCGCCTGAGTTTGCCCACTTACCTCTTATCATGAAACCTACCGGCAAGGGAAAGCTGAGTAAAAGAGATGGGGAAAAAGGTGGTTTTCCTGTGTTTCCATTAACTTGGCTAGAATCTACTGGATACAAAGAAGCTGGGTATTTTCCAGAAGCCGTTGTAAACTTCTTGGCTTTGTTGGGCTGGAATCCAGGAACAGCTCAGGAATTATTTAACTTAGAAGAATTGGTTGGCGCTTTTGAATTAGAGCGCGTACAAAAATCTGGTGCTAGATTTGATCCTGAAAAAACAAAATGGTTCAACCAGCAATACCTACAAAAGGCTAGTGCGGTGATTCTTCTTCCAGAATTTAAAAAAGGACTTATGGCTTCTTTTGGTGAAACAGCTATTGAAAACAAGAGCGATAAAGTGTTAGAGAACATCATAGAAATGGTTAAAGAACGTGCTGCTTTTACCCATGAACTGATCGGTTTATCTGCTTATTTTTTTGTTGATCCAACAGAATACGACCCAAAAGCACTTAAAAAGCAGTGGAAAGAAAACACCCCTCAAATTTTAACTGCGCTGACAGAAATTATTAAAGCCCAGACAGATTTTAGCAGCGCTAACTTAGAACTGACTATAAAAAATTATATTACTGAGCAGTCGCTTTCTTTTGGCGCCGTAATGCCTCCGCTTCGCTTGGCATTAGTAGGCGCACTCAGCGGACCTCATGTATTTGACATTATGGAGGTATTGGGCAAGGATAGTTGTGTAAAAAGAATCAAAGCCCTACTAAACAGTCCTAAATAACACTTGATTTTTTCACGCACTCAAGCGGTTTTTTGCATAAAATCTATTAAAAGCAGTTTTATATCTATTAACGGTAGTTATTAGCTGTAAAGCGGCTTTTTTTGTATCTTTTAATATAATTTAAAACCTTACCACACATGAGTCAGTATGTATTAATTTTCATTGGATTCCTCCTTTTTTTAGGGTTTCTTAAATCCTTTTTCACTGTAAAACAACAGACAGCAGCTATCATGGAGCGCTTTGGCCGTTTTCACTCTATTCGAACATCTGGACTTCAATTAAAAATTCCTTTTGTAGATAAAATTGTTGCTAGAGTGGGATTAAAAATCCAACAATTAGATGTGATTGTAGAGACAAAAACCAAAGACGACGTTTTTGTAAAACTAAAAGTTTCTGTGCAGTACGTCGTAATTAGAGAAAAAGTTTACGAGGCTTTTTATAAGCTGGAGTATCCGCACGATCAAATTACTTCTTATGTTTTTGACGTAGTACGCGCAGAAGTCCCTAAGATGAAGTTAGACGACGTTTTTGTTAAAAAAGATGACATTGCTATAGCGGTTAAATCCGAGCTACAAGAAGCCATGTTAGACTATGGCTACGACATTATTAAAACCTTAGTCACTGATATTGATCCTGATGGTCAGGTGAAAGAAGCCATGAATAGAATTAATGCCTCTGAAAGGGAGAAAATTGCAGCTCAATTTGAGGGAGATGCGGCAAGAATTCTCATTGTAGAAAAAGCGAAAGCAGAAGCGGAAAGTAAAAGGTTACAAGGACAAGGTATCGCAGACCAAAGAAGGGAAATTGCAAGGGGACTTGAGGAATCTGTTGAAGTGCTGAATAAAGTAGGAATTAATTCCCAAGAAGCCTCTGCCCTTATTGTAGTGACCCAGCATTACGACACCCTTCAGTCTATTGGAGAGGCAACAAACACCAATTTAATTTTGCTGCCTAACTCCCCTCAAGCAGGAAGTGATATGCTCAATAATATGGTGGCTTCCTTTACAGCGAGCAACCAGATTGGCGAGGCTATGAAAGAACAAAAAGCATTAACTGCCAACCAAAAAAAGAAAGAAGACGGAGATAGGTAAACTTCTTTAAGAACGAATAAAAAAAGAGGGGCTTTAAGGCCCCTCATTTTTTGTGAAATATGTACTATGAAACGTCTAATTTAGACCAAGTATCCCTTAATCCTGTCGTTTTGTTGAAAACCAATTCATCAGAACTACTGTCTTGATCCACTACAAAATAGCCCATTCTTTGAAATTGAAAACGCGCTCCCTCTGTAGCGTCTGCTAAACTGGGTTCAACATAAGCCGTTATTTCCTCTAAAGAGTTTGGATTTATAAAATCCATAAAATCTTTGTCTTTGTGGGCGTCTGGTGTAGGGTCTGTAAAAAGCCTATCGTATAAACGAACCTTGGCTTTTAAAGCGTGTTGCTGCGAAACCCAATGAAGAGTGCCTTTCACTTTTCTCAAACTCTCTTCGGTGCCACTGCCACTTTTGCTCAAAGGATCATAAGTACATTGTACCTCAGTGATATTTCCATTAGGGTCCTTTGTACAAGATTCCGCTTTAATAATATAAGCATTTTTAAGGCGTACTTCTCCACCTAGTTTTAACCTAAAGAACTTTCTGTTGCCTTCTTCTTTAAAATCTTCTTGCTCAATATAAAGGTGTTTAGAAAAAGGAACCTCCCTTGTTCCAGCGCTTTCATCTTCTTGATTATTTTCAGCAACAAGAAATTCCTCTTGGCCTTCTGGGTAGTTCGTGATGACTAATTTTAATGGGTTTAAAACACCCATCACTCTTGGCGCCACCCTATTTAGGTGTTCTCTTAAGGTAAAGTCTAAAAGAGAAACGTCTACCACATTTTCTCTCTTGGCAATTCCAATAGTATTGGCAAAAGAAACGATTGATTCAGGCGTATAACCCCTTCTTCTAAGCCCTGAAATAGTGGGCATTCTTGGGTCATCCCAACCACTTACNACANNTTGTTCTACCAATTGCATGAGCTTTCTCTTNCTCACAACTGTATGGCTAAAATTTCTTCTGGCAAATTCTCTCTGTTTGGGCCTTACCAATGAAGGGTCTATTAATTGATCTAAAAACCAATCGTATAATTCCCTGTGCATGGCAAATTCTAAGGTGCAAAAAGAGTGAGACACCTGCTCTAAATAATCGCTTTCTCCATGGGTCCAATCATACATTGGATAGATACACCAATCATTTTGTGTTCTGTGGTGTGTCTTGTGAAGTATNCGGTATATAATAGGGTCCCTCATTAGCATATTAGGGGCAGACATATCTATCTTGGCCCTTAAGACATGGGTGCCAGATTCGTGTTTTCCCGCTTTCATCTCTTCAAATAAAAGGATGTTTTCAGCAATAGACCTATCTCTAAAAGGGCTATTGGTGCCCACGCTAATAGGGGTTCCTTTTTGTGTTGCAATGGCTTCTGCTGTTTGGCTGTCTACATAGGCTTTACCTTCATTAATAAGCAATAGGGCCCAATCGTATAATTGTTGAAAATAATCAGAGGCGTAACACTCCTTATCCCACTCAAATCCGAGCCAAGAGACGTCTTTTTTAATAGCGTCTACATACTCCTGCTCTTCTTTTGCTGGATTGGTGTCGTCAAAACGCAGGTTCACTGGAGCGCTGTAACGATTGCCAAGGCCAAAATTTAAACAAATAGAACTGGCGTGACCCATATGCAAGTAACCGTTTGGTTCAGGGGGAAATCTAAAACGAAGTTGGTCTTTTGTAAAACCATTCGCAAGGTCGTCTTCTATAATATGCTCAATAAAATTGAGGGATTTTTCTACTTCGTTCATGTGAAATAATTCTGTGACAAAAATAGGAAATTAGCCGCTATAAATCATTTGTTTTTATAGCTATACTGCTATCTTTGAAAATATGGGAATGATCTATTTAAAAAACATAAAGGTATATGCCTACCATGGTTGTTTGGCAGAAGAAACCTTAATAGGAAGTGATTATTTGGTACAGCTAAAAGTTTGGGCAGACCTTAAAAAATCTACCACTTCAGATCAATTAGAAGATACGGTAGATTATGTGTTGCTTAACGCTATTGTAAAAAAAGAAATGGCAAGCCCCTCAAAATTACTAGAACATGTAGCCCAAAGAATCATAAACAGCATATTTAAACAGGCTAACTTAGTAGATGAAGTGGAGTTATCAGTAGCTAAAATAAACCCTCCAATAGGTGGTGATGTGGCAGCTGTTTCTGTAATACTTAGAGAAAAAAGAGTCTAGTATAGGTTTATTAAAATAATAAAAAGCACTACATTTGCCTCCTGAATAAGGCATCGTGGCCGAGTGGCTAGGCAGAGCTCTGCAAAAGCTTGTACAGCAGTTCGAATCTGCTCGATGCCTCAGAAATTAAAAACCCATCTTAGGATGGGTTTTTTGTTTCGAGTATTTCCATGCTTTTTTCAATACTTAAAGAAGATTTTGGTAAAAAACCTTTCACACACAAAATAAGGCCAGAAAGAATTAAAATAGCCCCTATTATTTTTTTTACGTAATGAACTCTTTTTGGGGTTAACTTACTTTTTAATTGCTTGGCTAATATTATTTTAACAAGGTCTGTCACGAAATAAGCGCTTATCATTGTAGAGAAAAACAAGGTCATTCGTTGGGGGTCATTATTTAAATTAGGACCCACAATAAGAATAACGCCCAACCAAAAAACCAACACACCAATATTGATAAAATTCAATAGAAAGCCTTTTACGAACAAGCCCACATAATAACTCTTAGTTACTTTCACTGAAGACGCTGTTAAAGGTGCTTCTTTTTTAAAAGCTATGGTGGTACCGTAAATAAATAGTATTAAACCCCCAAACACATATATTCCTGGTTGATTTTTGAGGTTCTCTAATAATTGAATACTACTGAAATATGCGGCTGAAATAAAAATAATGTCTGCAAGAATAACCCCTAAATCAAACACAAGGGCGGCTTTAAAACCTTTTAATGCAGCTGTTTCCAATAAAACAAAAAACACCGGCCCTATCATAAAGCTTAGAAAAAAACCTAAAGGGATGGCTGCTTGAATATCTGAATACATCTCTATTGCTTAACACGCTCGATAGTACCGCCAAAAAATGTCTTTTCATCCATTTTCTTTGGGTCCCCAAAAACTTTAATTTTTCCTCCTGCTTTTACGGTAGCACCCACATAATCTGTCGCAAAAATGGAGGCAATTCCTCCAGCATTAACACCAATCGTAGTAAAAGAAGTCTTTAAAGATTGTCCCTTATAAATACCCCCTGTATTAATAGACACATCTTGAATTTTTGCGTATCCTTTGGTAGTAATTTGGCTGCCTGTGACAGTTTTAACTATGAGTTGATCTACTTTTAAAGAAGCTTCTATTTGAGCCCCTTCTTGGACTTTTAAAGAAATTTTTTCTTGCTCTATGAGATTATCTACTTTAATACTCGCTTCTTCGTTTGCGTCTAAAATATTAAAAGGACTTGAATAGTTGAGTGATATAAACGTCCTATAGCCACTGAACATTTTTTTAAACTTCATCTTAATTTTTAAAACCCCTTCTTCATTAACAATAGATACATTTTTAGGGTCTTCTCCAGAGATAACTACTGTATTATCAGTCCCCTTTGTCATGGTTACAGAAAGNCCATCATACACTTTTAGCTCAGAAAAAGCTTCAGTGTTCAATGTAATATTATCCCCTTGAGCGAAAATAATACCACTAAAAAATAAGAAAAATAAAAAAGCTTTCATTATTGTTTTGTAATATTAAAGTAAGATAATAAAAATACTAGAGAGTCTCATTAATAGGGTGTTTACCAATCAGAGAAAAATCTAAGTGTCTTTTTTCTAAATCGGTGTTTTTCACCATCACCACAACAGTGTCTCCTAATGTGTACACTTGTTTTTTTCTTTCACCAACAACAGCATAGTTTTTAGGATCAAAGGAGTAATAATCCCCTTTAATATCTCTAATTCTAACCATACCCTCACACTTATTTTCTATAATTTCTACATACATACCCCATTCAGTAACCCCAGAAATAACCCCAATAAACTCTTGGTCCTGGTGGTCTTCCATAAATTTAATTTGCATGTATTTAATAGATTCACGCTCTGCATTAGCTGCTAAGCCTTCCATATCTGAACTGTGCTTACATTTTTTTTCTAAGGCTTCTTTTTTAGTGGTTGAACCTCCCTCTAAATAATATTGAAGCAACCTGTGTACCATGACATCCGGATACCTTCTAATCGGAGAGGTAAAGTGGGTATAATGTTCAAATGCTAGTCCGTAATGTCCAATATTATCTGTAGTATAAATAGCTTTACTCATGGACCTTATCGCTAAGGTATCTACTAGATTTTGTTCCTTTTTACCCTTTACATTCAGTAGTAAAGTATTTAAAGATTGGTTCATAGTTACCTTAGATTTTAAATCTAGTTGATGCCCAAAACGAGACACCACCCCCTGTAAAGCAATTAATTTATCTTCATCGGGTTCGTCGTGAACTCTATAAACAAACGGTTTTTCTGGTTTTTGTTTACCAATAAATGCTGCAACCTGTTTATTGGCAAGTAACATAAATTCTTCAATAAGCTTATTGGCATCTTTAGACTCTTTAAAAAATACAGTGGTAGGATTAAAATCTTCATCTAAAGCAAAACGAACTTCTACTTTGTCAAAAGAAATAGCCCCTTGCTTCATACGCTTGGTTCGTAATATTTTAGCCAGATAATCTAAAGTTAAAATACCCTCTTTCACTTCATTGGAAATACTGTAATTAGTTTCTCTAATAGAGATGTTTAATGGAATTTCATTAGACTCAGTTTCTATTACATATTGAGCCTCTTCATACGCAAAACGTTCATTAGAATTAATCACAGTTCTTCCAAACCATTCAGAAATTATTTGTGCTTGAGGGTTTATTTCAAAAATAGCAGAGAAAGTATATTTTTCTTCATGAGGTCTTAAAGAACAGGCTTCATTAGAGAGCACTTCTGGAAGCATAGGTACCACTCTATCTACTAAGTAAACAGAGGTTGCCCTTTGAAATGCCTCATCATCTAATACAGTGCCTTCTTGTAAATAATAGGAAACGTCTGCAATATGAATACCTATTTCAAAATGTCCGTTATCTAATTTTTGAAATGAAAGTGCGTCGTCAAAATCTTTTGCATCTTTTGGATCAATAGTGAAAGTGAGAACATCTCTCATATCCCTCCTTTTAGCAATTTCAGAATCTTGAATACTGGTATCTATTTGATTGGCAAATTCACTCACCTCAAATGGAAACTCATAAGGAAGACCATAAGCGGCTAAAATAGCATGTATTTCTGTTTGGTGCTCCCCTGGAACGCCTAACACCTGTGTTATTTTACCTTCAGGAGAACTAGAGTTTTGTTCCCATTTAGTTAATTCAACAACAACTTTATCTCCGTGTTTAGCTTCATTAATGCCCTGCTGTGATATAAAAAAATCAGTATACATTCTAAAATCTGCTATTTTAACAAAAGCAAATCGATCTTGTATTTCAATAACACCAACAAAAGTTGTTTTAAAACGATGGGTAATACTAATAATTTCTCCTTCTAATTTCTTCCCTTTTCTTCTAGGGTAAACATACACCTGAACAGTGTCTCTATGGAAAGCTTTGTTTATTTTATTAAAAGGAATGAATACGTCTTCTTCAAAACCATCTATAATAATATAAGCATTTCCTTTTCCGGTAATATCTACAGTACCTTCGTGGTATTGTTTTGTTTTATCGTTAGTAATTGCTTGATAATAGCCTCTTGTGGGTTCTGATATGCGTTTTTGCTCTTTTAAAGAAACTAACTTTTTTATTAAAATATTTCTACTAGTAGCGTCTAATATTTGAAGCTTTTCTGCAACATCTTTATAAGTAAAAGGTTTATTTGAGTCTTGTTCTAATACAGTAAAAATACCTTTAGTAATATTATTTTTCTGATGGTTTTTAGAACGTTTTTGTTTTTTTGACATTCGGTTTTTAAAATTTGTTAAAATTACAAATTATAATCCAAGGGTACGATTAGTAAATGAGAACATTACATTAAACTTTTTAAGTTATACACAACTACAGTATTATTATTATTCTTTCTTTTTTTATAAAATTTAAATGGGTCTTATTATTGTGTGTTAATAAGTGTAATAACTTTTTAAGTATATTTTTTTATACATACATAAATCACTTTATTAACTAACTATCTTTTTATTATTACATTGTAAATCATNATTTTAATTCAATTATNAACATTAATGTATAAGCNTATTAACAGTTTTTTTTTAATTGTTTTTTATTTTTTTAAGTGTATAAAACCCTATTTTTTAATGATAAGTGATTCTTAAAAAAAGACAAAATTAAAATGGTTTATAAGATTATTTTTATACCTGAATTTTTTAAAATAAGTAACAAATTTTTAAGTGTTTATTTTTTACTCACTTGTCAACAAAAGGCTTATTTCTTAAATAGCTATTTTATAGAAGGTTAGTAAATACTTAAAAAACCAATGTTTATAACCTAAAAACAAACAAAGCCTTTTATATCTTTAAGGTAAATTAATCATCTAACACATATAAACACTTATGACTATAGCTATAGGAAATGACCATGCAGGAACAGATTATAAATTTGCTATTGTAGCCTTTCTTAAAGAATCGGGATATGATGTATTAAACTTTGGAACTGATGCTTCAGATTCTGTAGATTATCCAGATCATATTCATCCAGTAGCAGAAGCGGTTTCTTCTAAAAAAGCAGTGCTAGGAATTATTATCTGTGGTAGTGGGAATGGCGCCGCTATGACAGCTAATAAACATCAAGATATTAGAGCTGCCTTATGTTGGTCAAAAGAGATTGTCGCTTTAGCTAAGCAACATAATAATGCAAATATATTATCCCTTCCAGCGAGATATTTATCTTTACCTCAGGCCTTAGAAATGGTTAAAGTGTATTTAGACACTCCTTTTGAAGGAGGGAGACATGCCAATAGAGTAGATAAAATTGCTTGTAGTTAACATTTATGGGACACCACCATTCACACCATCATTCAAATGATGCTAAAGGTAGAAATTTAGTTATTTCTATTTTTCTTAATATCATTATTACAGCCTCACAAGTGGTCGGTGGTTTATGGTCTGGTAGTTTGGCTTTACTTTCAGATGCGCTTCATAATTTTTCAGATGTTTTATCTTTAATAATTAGTTATATAGCTGTAAAATTATCTAAAAATAAAGCTTCTTACGGTAAAACTTTTGGTTACAAAAGGGCAGAAATTATAGCGGCATTTGTCAATGCGTCTTCTCTAGTTATTGTAGCTATTTTTTTAATTATTGAGGCTTATAAACGTTTTGTTTCTCCAGTAGAAATAGCGGCCGACTTAGTGATTTGGTTTTCTTTATTAGGTATAGTAGCCAATGGTTTTAGTGTTTTATTATTAAAAAAAGACGCTAATGATAATATGAATATGAGGTCTGCATATATTCATTTATTCTCAGATATGCTGGCTTCAATTGCGGTTTTAATAGGGGGATTATTAATGCGCTACTTTTCCATTTTTTGGATAGATCCATTACTCACTTTAATTATAGCGCTTTATTTGGTGTATATGGGTTATGACCTTATAGTAGACGCCACTAGAATTCTCATGCTTTTTACCCCCTCTTACATTAATTTAAAAGCTTTACAAGCAGACGTCTCTGAGATTTCACCAGTTAAAAACCTCCACCACCTTCATGTATGGCAACTTAATGAGGCAGAAGTCCATTTAGAAGCCCATATAGAATTTTCTGAAAATATCAATCTAAAACAATTTGACACTATTTTGGTTCAAATAGAATCATTACTCTTACAAAAGTACGGTATTAACCATGTGACTTTACAACCTGAATTTGAAAAGGAGGATTCTAAAAAACCCATTATTCAAGATTAGTTATTAAGTTTTTAATGAGTGAGCTTAAGAATGTATTAAAACTTTAAAATAACCAACGATCAAATAATTACTTCAGCTATAAAACAATTAAAAACAACAAAGTACTATTATGGAGATTAACTGCCGTTCCTTTTCTTTTTTAAGCACCACTGAATTATATGAGCTACTTCAGTTGCGCTCTCAGGTATTTGTGGTGGAGCAAGATTGTGTGTACCAAGACATAGATGGTAAAGACCAAAAAGCCCTTCATATATTAGGAACTATTAAAGGGAGGATTGTTGCTTATACAAGAATTTTTAAACCAGGAGATTATTTAGAAAAAGCTGCGATTGGTAGAGTGGTCGTTGCTGCTGATTGTAGAAAAAGAGATTTTGGTAAAGCGATTATGCAAGCTTCTATCACTGCTGTTAAAGATCATTTTAACACGACAGATATTGGACTTTCCGCCCAAACTTACTTATTAAATTTCTATCGTGATTTAGGTTTTACCGCCCTTGGAGAGACGTATTTAGAAGACGGTATTCCCCATGTTTATATGGAGCGCTCTTCAATGTCATAAGCTTTTAAGAAGTGCTAAAACTATCAATGAGTCAGCGCTTATTTTTCTGCTATTGCCACACCAATTTTAGAGTCTGCNGTGCCGTAATACAAAAACCATTGATCTTTAAAAAAGACCATACCCTCTACAAAACAAACCTCATTTACTTCTCCTATTTTTTCATAATCCTTATCGGGATATATAAAGTAGCCTTTGGTTCTATCGATTAATTGGTATGGTTTACTTGCGCTAAATAAGGCTTGTCCAGCAGCATAAGTGAATTGAGGTAAATTTGGATCATTGTTATTNNCTGCATTACTGGCGTTGTAAATTAGATTTATCCCATTTTTAGTCCATAATGCGTATGGGCCAGGCTCCACAAGNCTACTGTCAAAATATCCAGGTCGCGGGTGAAGCACAGAAACCATGGTATTATTTTCTGCATTTTCCAGCACCGTCCAATCAATTAAATTGGTTGAATGAGCCATAAATAGATCTGTATCTCCAAAATACATCCAATACTTACCATCTATTTTTTTAGCACGCATTTCTACGCCAAACTGTTCTACAACAATAGCCCCTGATTTTGACCACAAGTTTATATTCTTAGGATCTTTTAATACAGGGCCGTGTTTGGTCCATTTTTTTAAATCTGTTGAGGTGGCCAAACACAGCCGGGCTGTTTTTCCATCATAAGAGGTATAGGTAAGAATATATTCCCCATTTGGACCCTGAACAACCCTGGGGTCTTCTACCCCTCCAAAGGCTTCGTACACCAACATATCATCATTTTCTGGAAAAAAAATAGGTGTCTTTTCTTTGGTAAAATGTATCCCGTCTTCGCTAGTGGCTAGTGCAATTCTAGAGGTCATTTTTTGGTCTTGAGCCCTATAAATTAAATGTACTTTTCCATCTTTTACAACTGCAGATGGGTTGAGCACATTTCTTGCTTCAAAGGCGGTTTCCTCCCCACTTACTGGATCTAAAAAAACCAATTCTGGATTGGGAATAAGTATGGGGTTCTCTGCGTCTTGCTTTATAAAAGGCCCTATTTCCCAGTTGCTTTGAACACTTTCTTGTGGGTTGTTGGGTTTATTTTCACAACCAAGCTCAAGAATGAGGGATAAAAGTAACAGAAAATAAAAAGTCTTTTTCATGAATTAGTGCTTTAGTAAGTCACTAATTTAGCGTTAATTTCTTTGTTAATAGCATCCCAAAGGGCAATTCTAACAGCTAAAGCTTTTTGAGATACTTCTGTTGCCTCTTGCCATTTTAAAGTGTCTTCTCCACAGAGTTCACTGACCAT
>JGI26079J46598_1000294_pt1 | contig 20530 bp, 13 predicted proteins | sample SaaInl59LU_5_DNA_FD_46598 | JGI IMG/M metagenome (IMG submission 46598) | reverse complement strand
AATGAGCATTGATAACTTACAAGTCATTAATTTAGCAGATAATATCAATGCTGCTGTTGATAAGATTAACGAGAACTTTGACCTAGCAAAAGTCGAAATGAATAATATCACGAATTATATTGATTCGGGTGTTCTCGGTGATATTATTAGTAGTAACTTTATTAATATTATAGATTCAGATACTATAAGATACATCGAGAATAATATTGTATTAGAAGGTCAGTTTGATTCTAACCAGATAGTAAATGCTGTCGCGAACAGTTCACTTGGCGCTCGTATCGATAGTATTGATGGTGGGTATGTTATTTTAGCAGAACAACTCACGCAATTGGGTGTTGATTATGTTAATTTAGAATCTGGTACTACTGCGAATGCGAGTGCTATTTCAAATCTGACAACTTCTATTACTTCTACTGATAGCGCATTGACTGTTTTATCGCAAGACTTGGTTGATTTAGGAGCAACGCTTGCTGGTAATATTCAAATAGATTCTGACTTAATAGTACAGGCGGTCGGTGGCGCGTTAAGCGATTTATCTACTCAGATTACATTAACCGACAGTTCAGTAAGTGTTATCTCACAAGACTTGACACAACTATCCGCAGACCTAACTTTATTAGATAGTAACTTACAACAACAAATTTCTATTAGTGCTGATGTTGAGCAACAATTGATAGCAAGAGTTGACGCGACTGATAGTAGTCTTTCTGCTTTATCGGGTGAGTTCAATTCGTTTGAGGTTAGATTCGATAGTGCGCTTGCTGATGGTCTAACTATTACTCCAGAAGAAGTATCATCTGCTGTTGGTGGAATTACTGACGACTTATATTCTCGTATCCACGCTAACAGTGATTCTATTACAGTAATTTCTGCCGACTATACCGAATTAAATGCTAGACTAGTATTATTAGATAGTGATGTTGTGGCAAATGGTACAGCGGTATCATTATTAGAAACAAGAGTATCATTTACAGAAAGTGATTTAAGTGTTATCAGCGAAGATGTAGTATCATTAAATGCTACATTAGAAGGCACTCCTTGGGAGAGTGATGTTGATAGTGCGGTATCAACTGCTGAACAAAGATTAGATGCGCGTATTGATGCTGACTCGGAGAAACTTGAAGCGACATCATTATTCGCAATTAATTTAGAATCTCGTCTAGATAGTAGTGATTCATTATTCGCAACTGCGACTCAAAGTCTACAAACTCAAGTGAATAGTTTAGGTGAGGTTGAAGCGTCGTATACATTAAACTTAAATGCTAATGGTCACGTTGCTGGTATAGAATTTGGTAATGACGGTACGACTGCTGATATGACAATTATCGCGGATAAGTTTGGTATTGTAAACGCGACTAATAATGCGGTTAAACCATTTACAGTAGACGGTGATCAAGTATTATTGTCGAATGCTACGGTTACTGGTCAACTAAATATAAGTTCTACAGGGAACAACGGTTCCATGACAATGACTAATGACGTGATGGAAATATTTGATGGTTCAAACAACCTGAGAGTAAGATTCGGTCGTTTGGCGTAAGGATTAAATAATGGCAGATTATACTTTATCTTTTTCAAAAACTTTGAGTTTTGCTGGTAATTATACCAATTCTTTTGCTGGCAACTACATAGGCACGTACACAAAAACACGTACACCTACAAGACAATCAGCATTTATCAAGGACTATACTGTAACTAGAGTATCGGCAAATGATATAACGCGCAGCAGTTCATATATCGGTTATTATACTAGTGCATTCACCACTAACGTAGAAAAGAACTCTACTAGAGATAATATTCAAGAAACTAACCGAGTTTTTTACACGGAAACATATGTTAGAAACGGTACGTCTGTTCGAAGTTTCACTAACACAGTTACAAAATATTTCACGGGAAGTACTATAGTATATTATGGTACATCTTTTATTAGAACTTCTACGTACACTAGAGAAGAAGCGAGTATAACATTTACTTCTCCTACTTATAGTGGAACGATTGAACAATAGAGATTAATTATGCCCGCTAATTATTTCGTAGGGACTGTTTCACGGTCTAGTACATTAACCTTTGTTGGTACAGGTTCGTCCGCTGTATTTACTAGAAGTCGTGCTGCTGATTTTACTACTAGTAGATATTCGTCTTACACTAGAAAGATTTATCGTAATGCGATTGAAGGAAGTAGTGCCATATTCACCACGACATATGTCGGTGATTATATTGGCGACTTTACTAAGTATCGATACAGCGCATATGCGGGCAATTATAGTCGTGACTTTATTGGTGACTACAGTCGTAGTTTTACGAGAAGTCGAGCGAGTTCTTTTAGTCGAGACTTTATTGGTAATTACACGCGCTCAGTAGATAAAACCTTTATAGGTGATTATTCTCGTGAATTCATCGGTGAATCCACAAGAGTATCTTCGTACACCCGTACGCTTTCTGGTGGTTCGGGTGAAGGACCTACATATACTGCGACAGCATCTGATGCTGATTATGGTTTAATTGTTTATGGACCTGATGGTGTAACTGAAATAATTAACCCACAAACTAGGGTTATAAATATTGCGTACTATGCTAATGTATCTGTATCAGGTAATTCATCAACAACTGTCACTATTGATGATGTTGGTGATCCTACTAAAGTTATGGTGTCATTTGTAACTCCTCAAAGAGGCATGACTTTATCTGCGTCAGGTAATACATTAACAGTAACCAATACATTTAGTTACAATAGAAATCCAACAATTCTAGCAATAAGGTTATAACAATGTCGTATGGATTAATAGTAAAATCATTTGATGCTGGCGGTAATGAAATCATACAGATAGATACAACTAAAGGATTGACTAATTACGTTGTTGTTCGCGCTGGAACTGGAAGTTCGATTGCTGTTGGAACATTCGTTGGTAAAAATAGAAGAATATTTGTCAGACCTAAAAGAGACGCGAGCGGTAATTACTTACCCGTCGAAACATTTACAACTGGTACAATAACAAATTACGATTTAGCAATCCTTGCTGGTACACATACTTCTTCTACCATTAAATTCGTTACAACGGATGAAGATTTATATTATGAAGATGGTATGTCTTGGTATTCAGCACATTCACCCGTACAAGTTGACTACATTGTTATGGAAGATGTTACAGGTGTCGATCCCGTTGGTGACTATGGATTACAAACATTGAGTGCTGGCGGAGAATCTGCGTTTGATTCTAGAAAGATTAAATTTAATAATACTATTCAAATAGATTCAATCATTCCTCCAGGCGCACTTGGTGGCGCAGCAGGAACAACGGATGTTATCAGTAACGATTCGAATAAATATATTGAAATAAGTTGGTCTTGGTGGGATAGTATAGGTACTAAAGCAGGTCTTCAAGTAAGAGGTGGAACTAAACAAATTAGACACTTAGATATTGAAGACGACGAATATATACCTGGAAGTGGTGATATAAATTATCCGCCTAACTTTTACGATAACTATGCTGCCATAATGATAGCAACTAATTAACAAGAGGAAATTTTAAAATGAGTAAAGTAGTAAAATATGTTGCTACAATTGAGGAAAGTACTGGTAGAATACTCAGTGTTGAATTTCCTCAAGTATCACTACCACCTGAACAAAGTAAAGATGGTCTAATTACAGTACATGTTACCGAAGATAATATGCCCGAAGGTTTTATGGGTATTGGTTTTAACCCATCATTATACTTTTGGGATGGTTCAGAATTCTTTCACGTAGGAACACCACCTAACAGACACGCTATATACAATGGTACTGATTGGGAATGGGATGCTGACGCATTTATGTCAGATATCAAAGTTTTACGTAATCGTAAGATTGCTGCGACTGATTGGACTCAAACTGCTGATGCTCCGTTAACAGACGAACAAGTTGCTGCGTATCGGTTATACCGTCAATCATTACGTGACTTCCCTGCTACTTTAGACAATCCATCATCTCTTGATGAACTAGAATGGCCAGTCAAACCATAATCTAAGATAGGGAGTCTCTGTACTCCCTTTACTATTCTCCCCTTTTCTATAGAAATATTATATCACATAATTCTATTTCTGTCAACTTATTTTTTCTCTTTACTTCACACACTAAATAGAGTATAATCACTGGACGTATATGTTTGGTGGTTACAAACTATATAAATAAACGCATCCTATTAACAAATTAAAAAAGAGAGCGATTAAAGTGTCAGCATCGAGTATCCCTTTAAAAATATACAATTCGAATGGTGACCTCAAGGAATTCACTCCGCTAGAAGAAAATTATCTGGCATATGCAGTGGGACAAGCAATGTTGAACCCTACAGACGTAGGTGCTCTATCATTGACTTCAGGTAATCCAGTCGGTTCATATGTAGATTCATTCTTCAATGAAGCGTCAGGTACTCACCCTGCATCTCAGATTACTTCTGGAACCACAACCACTACCTTAAAGCAAGTGGTTGGTCCAGCATCTGAAAGCGGTATAAACATTCCTGTAGGTTATTACGCCGAAGGAGCAAGTCCAGGTTTCTACGAAATGGTAGACGCAGACTTGACTAACTTATGTAATCGTGTTCTTGGTAATATGGTCGAGAATGACTATATTGGTACGTACAAACTATCTTCATCATCTCCTGGTTCAGATTATGCCATTTTCATCGAAAATGTATTTACTGATACTCGTGGTGATGGAAACGCTACCAATTATCATATCTGGATCCGTACAGCAATGTCTGTTATCGGTCCAACTCGTCCAGTCAAAATTCGTTACGACAACGGTAGTTTTGACGGTTTCCAAGAAATGACGGACGCTGAGATCCAAGATGTATTGGGTCAACGCATTAAAACTTTACGTGCCACAGCAGGCAACATCGGGTCATATCAATTACGGTCAAGTGTACAAGGTGCACCGACTGACGCTGGTGTTTGGAAAGCTGTAGGTACTGCGTTTAATACGCAAAGAACTACTTCGCAAATTGACTACACTCGTACACGTAACTCATCTTACGTTCGCGCACGTGTATCAACTTACGCACGTACACGTAGTTCATCATTCTCACGTGTTTCTACACGTACAACACATCAAGATTTCATTGGTGATTACGTTGGTAATTACACACGTGATTTTGCGGGCAATTATTCACGCGGTTTCGCTGGAGAATATGTCGGTGACTTCATTGGTAATTATATAAGAACTCGTGTATCTTCTTATACAAGAGATCGTCTACAAGCATTTACTGGTACATTCAGTGGTGTTTATTCTCGCGCTCGTGTATCAGTTTATACTCGTAATCGTATCACTGACTTTACTGGTTACTTTACACGCACACGTCCTTCGAGTTATGCTCGTGGTCGAGTATCTGCTTACGCTGGTACATATGCGCGTAATCGTGTTTCTGTTTATACAGGTACATATGCTCGTAACCGTATTTCAACATATACAGGTACTTACTCACGCGCTCGCGTATCTACATACACTGGTAACTATGCCCGTGATTTCGTAGGTAACTATGCTCGTTCGTTTGTTGGTAACTATACTGGTGAGTTCTCACGTACTCGTAACAGTACTTTCACAGGTACTTACTCACGTACACGTGTTTCAACTTACGTCGGTAATTATGCTCGAGATTTCGTAGGTAACTATTCACGAAACTTTGCTGGTAACTACACTGGTGAATTTACACGTACACGTAACAGCACCTTTGCTGGTACATACGGTAGAACTCGTGTATCTGCTTATACTGGTACTTACGCAAGAGACTTCGTAGGAAACTACGCTCGTGGGTTTACAGGTAATTACTCGCGCAACTTTACCCGTGGTCGTGTATCAACTTACACTGGTACTTACGCAAGAACTCGTGTATCTTCTTACTCAGGTAACTACGCAAGAGACTTCGTAGGAAACTACGCTCGTGGATTCGTAGGTAATTATTCTCGTAACTTTACTCGTTCAAGAGTTTCTGCTTACGCTGGTACTTACTCAAGAACTCGTGTATCTGCTTATGCTGGTACATATTCGCGTAACCGTATTTCAACTTACTCGGGTACTTACTCAAGAACTCGTGTATCTGCTTATGCTGCGGATTATACTCGCGTTCGCGCTACCAACTTCACACGCGATCGTGTAACTAACTTTGCTGGTATCTATACTCGTGCTCGTGTATCAACTTATGCTCGTACTCGTATTACAGATTTTGCTGGTAACTTCATTGGCAACTATTCTCGTGGGTTTGTAGGTGACTATGCTCGTGGGTTCGTTGGTAACTACGCTCGTGGATTTGCTGGCAATTTCGTCGGTAACTATGCCCGTACTTCTACACGTACTTCAGCAAGAACTCGTTACAGTGCTTATGCTCGTACACGTGCTGCTTCTTACGTAGGAAACTACTCAAGAAACTTTGCTGGCGAATATACAGGTAACTATTCTGGTGCTTATGCGACAACATTTACTGGCGACTTCGCAGGTAACTATGCTCGTGGATATGCTGGTGAATATACAGGTAACTATTCTGGTGCTTATGCCCGTGATTTCGTCGGTGACTTCGCTGGTAATTATGCCCGTGCTTTCGCAGGTGACTTCGCTGGTAATTATGTTGGCAACTACGCTCGCGACTTCGTAGGTGACTTTGTTGGTAATTATGCTCGTGGATATGCTGGTGACTTCGCAGGCGATTTCGTAGGTAACTACGCAAGAACTTCTACACGTAATTCTATACGTAACCGTTACAGTGCTTATGCTCGTACATCAACGCGTACACGTTATAGTGCTTATGCTCGTACAAGTACACGTACTTCTACGCGTACATTAACATATACTCGTGCGTTATATTACGCAGGAGACTTTGTTGGTAACTATGCGAGAACTCGCATAACAGACTATACAACTACACCAACGTATGCTCGTGATCGTGCTTACTATCCAACATATACACGTGATCGTACTGTAGCATATGCTATAAGTCCTTCGTATACTCGTGGTCGTGTTTACTATCCTAACTATACTCGTACTCGTACTGCTTCTTATGTCGGTGACTATGCCCGTACTGCTTATTACACTGGTAACTATGCTCGTACATTGTATTACACTGGTAACTATGCCCGTACATATTACTACACTGGTAACTATGCCCGTACATATTACTATACTGGTAACTATGCTCGTACATTAACATACACTGGTAACTTTGTTGGTGATTACGCTCGTACTGGTTATTACACTGGTAACTATGCTCGTACTGGTTACTATACTGGTAATTTCGTTCGACATAATGTAGGTTATTCTCGTACACTATACTTTACTACTCCTCAAGGTTGGGGTGGCGATCCTGGTGTGCCGAGTACGGTAACTAATTACTTTGTCGGTACTGGAGATTTCACGCGTACTTCTACACGTACTTTAGCGTATGCCCGTACTTCTACGCGTACATTAGTATACACTAGAACTCGTGCTACTAACTATACAGTAAGTCCAGCGTATGCTCGTGACCGTGCTTACTATCCAACGTATGCTCGTGACCGTGCTTATTATCCGACGTATACTCGTGACCGTGCTTACTATCCAACGTATGCTCGTGACCGTGCTTACTATCCGACGTATACTCGTACTCGTGCTGCTTCTTATGTCGGTGACTACGCAAGAACATCGTACTATACTGGTAACTATGCTCGCACGTTATATTACGTAGGTAACTTCGTTGGTAACTATGCTCGTACATTGTATTACACTGGTAACTATGCTCGTACATTAGTATATGCTGGAAACTTTGTTGGCGAATACGCTCGTACATCTACACGTACACGTACTGCTACTGGTTACTACACGCGTACTGGTTACTATGCTGGCGACTTTGTTGGTGATTACGCTCGTGGATATGCTGGTGACTTTGTTGGTAACTACGCAAGAAACTTTGTTGGTGACTTCGCTGGTAACTTTGTTGGTGAATACGCTCGTACATCTACACGTACTTCTACAAGAACTCGTTACAGCGCTTATGCTCGTACTCGTGTAACTAACTATGTTGGTGACTTTACACGTACATCTACTCGTACAAGTACTCGTACTCGTTACAGTGCTTATGCTCGTACTCGTGTAACTAACTATGTCGGTAACTTCGTTGGTGCTTATACTCGCGTATCTAACCGTACACGTTACAGTGCTTATACTCGTACACGTATTACAGATTATGTTGGTGACTTCGTTGGCGCTTATACTCGCGTATCTAACCGCACACGTGTTTCTGCTTATGCCCGTACACGTAACGCGTCTTACGTTGGTAATTACGCTCGTGCTTTCGCAGGTAACTACGCTGGTGACTTTGTTGGTGAATACACTCGTACTTCAGCAAGAACTCGTTACAGTGCTTATGCTCGTACACGAATTTCTACTTACGCTCGTACTCGTAACTCAGCATATGCTCGTGATCGTGTAACTACGTTTACTGGTGATTTTGTTGGTAACTACGCAAGAACGTTTACTGGAAATTACGCACGTAACTTCGCTGGTAACTTTATTGGTGATTATGTCGGTAACTTTACAGGTAATTACGTCGGTAACTATAACCGTGGATTCGTAGGTGAATATACGGGTACATATTCTAGAGGTTTCTCTGGTCAATATGCTGGTACTTACTCTCGCGGTTTCGTAGGTGAATATGCTGGTACTTACACTCGTGCCTTTGCGGGCAACTATGCTGGCGCGTTTACACGTACACGTGTTTCTGCTTATACTCGTTCACGTCCAAGTTCATATGCTGGTACTTACACTCGCGGTTTCGTAGGTGAATACACTGGTACATATGCGACTACGTTTACTGGTAACTATGCTAACTCGTATAGTCGTAATCGTATCTCGACATATTCTAGAACTCGTCCAAGTTCGTACTCAGGTACTTACTCGCGTAACTTCGCTGGCGAATATACTGGAACATATGCTAGTGATTATATCGGTAACTACTCGCGCGACTTCACTCGTTCGCGTAACAGTGCTTATGCTCGTACACGCGTATCTACATACGCTGGTAACTATGCTCGCGACTTTATCGGTGAATATACTGGAGTTTATGCTCGCGATTACGTAGGTAATTACTCACGTAACTTCTTACGTACACGTTTTGAGTATTACTCACGTACACGTGGTTCAGCATATGCTGGCACATATACTCGTGCGTTTGCTGGTGAATATACTGGTACATACAACCGTGGTTTCGCTGGTGAATATACTGGTACATACAACCGTGGGTTTGCTGGTGAATATACTGGTACATACAACAGAACGTTTACTGGTGATTATGCTCGCGATTACGTAGGAAACTACGCTCGTGACTTTGCTGGCGACTTCGCTGGTAATTACTCAAGAACGTTTGCTGGCGATTACACAGGTAACTATCAACGTGATTTCGTTGGTAACTTCGTTGGTAACTATACTCGCGACTTTATCGGTGAATATACACGTAACTCGGTAAACACGTTCTCAAGAGTTCGCGTATCTGCTTACTCGCGTTTACGTACAAGTGCTTACACAGATAACTATGCGCGTACACGTGTATCAAGTTATGCTGGTAACTACACTGGCGACTATGTCGGTGAGTTTGTAGGTAACTATGCTCGCGATTACGTAGGTAACTACTCACGTGCGTTTATCGGTAACTATGTTGGTTTGACAATCAATCCAACGTTCTCAATTGTTGAGACTTACACGTTATATGTAAGAGTTGCTTAAAATACTTGACATAGGTCAATTATTAAAGTAATATATGAGGGTCAGGGAAGATCCTCTTTTATTTAATGACTATATACTTTTGCTTGAAATGAATTAAACTGGAGAAATATTAATGAGTTACAGAAAATGGTTAGACAATGCGTTTTGGGAAGATGAAACTAAATCCCAAGTGAATTGTATTTTAGAAATGGAAGACGACGTCGGTCGTGTTACTCGTCAAGTTATGAAACTAAATCGTTTAGATAAAGACGGTAACGAAAACGAATTATTTAATGAAGTTGTTGATTCTGTCACTGAAGAACTAATCGACAAAGAAACTAATGATCGTGTTGAACGCAAGAAAGCGGAACAAGACGAACATAGACAACGTGAACTCGAACACGAGAAAGCACGAAAATTAGAAAAACTTTTCAACTACAAGCTAGAAGCATTTGAAGTTGAAGAGATTAAGAATTCCAAGAACAGAAAGCTGAAAGGTAAATTGCGTCGTGCTAAGTCACGAATCGAAGTAGATCTATATTCTATCATGATCCTTCAAGAGCAACTAGAGGCAGATTCGAATGGAAAAGACTAAAGGTTTTGTTATCGTTGCGTCTCATAAACGCAACTTTTATTTGTATGCGCTGAATTTAGCTGAGTCTATTCGCGATTTTTATGAACCCGAAGAAGAATGTAATATCTGTTTAGTTACAGAAGAACGTTTTATCGACGACCGTGGTTATGATGTTGCTGATGAAGTAATCTTTTGTGATGATCACTATCGTTCTAAATTATGGGGTATGGCCAAGTCTCCTTACGACTTAACTATGTACATTGACGCTGACATGGAATGTGAGCATGAAGATATTATTAAAGTATGGGATGAGATGAAAGACTATGATATGGTCTACTCTGAACTTACTGATGACCGTGACTACATTTACGCGGAACGTGATTTTGATACACCAGAAGGTAAATCTAAATTTACTCTATGTGGTGGTGTTTGTTTATATGATATGAGCAAACCAATCGTCCGTGAATTNATGGATGACTGGTGGGACTTAACATATCGTCAAATGAACGATACTTGGTGGCCAGATGGTTACGCTGATTCACTTAAATCTTGGGATCAGTTTTCATTATGGTGGCTTACCGAGAAAGAAGAAAAATATAAAGACCTTAAAATCGGAATCTTTGATGATGATTTAAGGTGGAACTACTATAACGCTTTTAACTGGGCAAGAACTCAGCCAAAAGATCCTGTCATTTTACGACACTTTTCGGCTGGTCTAGACAAGGATAAACCGATCGTATGACACAGATTAATGACCAATATTTAAAACATGTTGAGGTAAATAATCCTGAACTGTTAGAAATCCTAAACGAGTATGCTAAATTACATACTATTGAAGGGTTCGAAAAAAACTGCCACTTGACCGCAAAAGAACATGCGCGTCAACGTCCTCATTGGATGGGCGAAGAATATCGTAAAGAAGTGATGGGTCAAGGTCCAGCACATGAAGGCTTTCCTGATATGATCGTTGGGTACAATTTTAAACTCGCTGATAGATCTCATACGTTTTTTGAACGTGATGCTGATCCTGTCTTTAAGCGCGACTTGACACATAAGTTGAGTGACCTAAATGGCAAGATGATGAATTTCTTATCTGTCAAGCATAATGCGTTATGTGCCGTCTATCCTCCAGGTGGTTTCATTTCTTGGCATAGTAACCATAATGCTCCTGGGTATAATCTGATATTCTCATATTCAGAAACAGGTGATGGTCACTTCTCTTATGTTCATCCTGAAACTAAAGAAGTTGTTAAATGCGAAGACGCTGTAGGTAAGTGGACTTGTAAAGCAGCATACTTTGGTTCTTGGACTGAACAAGATAAAGTTTTATATCATGCTGCTGAAACAGATTGTTGGCGTGTCACAGTTTCTTACGTATTTGATATGTCTGAAACTTCTGATGAATTACGCGAAATGATCCTAGAAGACATCTCTTCTCCAGTATAAAGAAGAAACTTAGTTAAATAGTCATCTTCTCTAGTTTATAACTCGTATAAATATATTAAATTATATTGTAACGGGAATTAATTAGGAAGATGGCTACTTACGAAGATTTCTCAATTTCACAAGGCTCAGATGTTGCCTTTCAATTAGAGTTGACCGAAGCTGATGGTTCAACTAAAAATCTTACAGGTCACACAGTAGAAGCGAAAATGAAAAAATCATTTAACGCTGATGTTGATAACACCATTGTATTCGACGCTATTGTCTCGCAACCAGCGACAGACGGTATCGTAGTCCTTGCCCTTACAAACGAACAAACTGATGAATTATCTACTCGCGGTAGATACGTATACGATGTCGAGTTAGCGTACGAAGATAGTGACGGTAACGTAATTGTTGAACGTATTTTAGAAGGTAAGATTAAAGTCACACCTTCTGTAACAAGGTAATGTAATGCCAATCAGAAGAGTTTCGAAATCTAATACAACAACAACGCATATAATTGACGGTGTTTCTACAGGTAATAACACAAAAGTAAAACGTGTTACGCTTGGACGTCCTGTCAAACGCGTTATTGCTGATAATGGAAACTTAGTTAATTTAAATGATGTCGACGCCTATGCTGCCGAGGATGGTGATGTATTGGTTTGGAGCGACGAAACAGAAAACTGGGTAGCACAAAAACTACTTGATAAACAAATTATTAATGGGGGTCAGTACTAATGGCATCAATAATTAGAATAAAACGTTCCGGCGTACAGGGAAATCCCTCGATACTCGGACAAGGTGAATTAGCATATTCGTATTTTAACGGTGCTGGTGGTGATAGATTATATATCGGTACTGGTGCTGAAGTCAATGGCGACGCAGTCAATCATGAAGTCATTGGTGGTAAGTATTTCGTCAACCTATTAGGTGGCGAAGGTGATGCTCCTTTTGGGACACTGACTCCTAATACTGCCGTAATCGTTGATGCGGATGGTAAAATCAACGAATTTAAAGTTGATGACTTAGTATTTGACGGTAATGTCATCTCGACTACTGCTGGTGATATTGTATTCACTCCTGCTGAAGGTCAAAACATTGACGTCAGTGGTACGCGAATCACTAACCTTGCTAGTCCAGTAGATCCTTCTGATGCTGTTACTAAACAATATGTAGATGAATTTGTAACTGACGCTATCGCCCCTACAGGCGTCGAAGCAGGTTCTTACGGGTCTCAAACTCAGATCCCTACATTTACCGTAGATTCTGATGGTCGTCTGTCTGAAGCAGGTACAGTAGACGTAGCGACTAATCTTACAGTAAATGGCGACTCTATATCTTTATTAGATTCAGACTTAACATTTACTGGTTCTGATAACATTGACGTAACATATGACTCCTTAACAAATACTGTTAANGTTGCGTTACAAACTGATGTCACTGAATTAACAAATCTAGAAGTTGGTAACTTAAAATTAGAAGGTAATACACTTTCTTCTACNGACTCTTCAAATACCTTATACTTAGATCCTGCTCCGACTGACTCGGACGGTGGTACATTAATTGTACGTGGTGACTTAGTTGTTCAAGGTACACAAACAATAATTAACTCGACTGTAATGTCGGTTAATGACCTTACACTTACTTTAGCAGACGAAGCGGCAACTCCTGCTGAAGCGGACGGTGCTGGTATATACATTGCTGGTGCTGATGCTAGTTTAGTATATGATGCTGCCAATGACGTATTAGACTTAAATAAAGGTCTAAACGTAACTGCTCCATTTAGTATTAATGGCGTAGGAATCAACCAAGTTATTGATTCTGAAGTTGCTGACTTATTAACTGCTGGCGAAGGTATCGATTTAGTATATAATGATACGAACAATGAATTAACTATTTCTGCGGAATTAGCGACAACCACTAATGTAGGTGTTGCGTCTTTCGATTCAGATCAGTTTATTGTTACTGCTGGTGCGACTACTATCTACCAAATTGACGGTGGAACGTACTAATTTCTAATATATAAATAATCTTGAATACTTTATATAAAGTTGAGATTATGTATAATATATGATTATACGATATTAGATATCCCCTTATATAAGGGTTGAATGAAGAGGAAGCCAACATTGGCACGTAATGTAGATATTAGGTTAAGACGTTCTTCCGTATCAGGAAACGTCCCTACCATAGAACAGTTAAACCTCGGTGAGTTGGCAGTCAACACCGCTGATGGTAAACTGTATCTTAAAAAGAAATTTGATGGTATCGAACAAGTCATTGAAGTGGGCGCTGATGCTCGATCTGGTCTTGTCAGTACATTCAATACATATATCTACACGTCAGATGGTACGTTACAGAACGTAACTGGCGCAGACGACTATGGCAACTTCCTTTCATACGACCTTTCTTCACCTCGAAGAATCCAAGTATATCTGAATGGTGTCTTGTTACACCAAGGCATCGACTACACTGCTGCTGATGGCGAGACTATTAGTTTTGTTTATCCTATTGACGAAGGTCAAGTCGTTCAGATTGCTGCCTATAACTCTGATGGTGCGTCTATCGACGCAGACTTGATACTTGATGACGGTTTTTCATTTACAGTCGGTACAGACGAAGAGACGAAGTTATACCACAACGGTTCTAACACGATTTTAAAACATATGGCGTATGGTGACAATACGTTCAAGATGATGTGGCGAGATTCGGACCGTTTGGTTATGGGTGAAGATGGTGTTGCGATTACTGGACATCTTACAATCAACGGCAATGAAGTCGTTACTGATTCTGATGTACTTGTTTTAATAAACGGTGAAGTTACTCAACAATACGTTGAAGACCTTAATATCGCAGCGAGTTCTGTATCTTATATTCCCGATAGTGCTGGCACTGGTTTACATTCACTAGACGCGACAAACGTACAAGACGCAATTGATATTCTCCACCAAGAGAAGTTGGACGTTTCTGCGTTATCATCTTCTGTAGTATTTTATCCAACATCTACTGCTAACACAGAAGTTGGTGGTTATAATAAACTTGTTACTTCTACACAAGATCCTGATTTTGATACAACTGCGGTTAATGTTAACACAGGTGTTATCACAGGACAAGACCAATTAGTAGGTCAACTTGTTTCAGATCAAGGTGTACTTGAAGGATCAACTGGTGTTATTAATATCCACACAGTAGGTAATATTCGTAAATCGTCAGGTAATAGTCAAGCGACATTCTACTTCACTGTTTCTAAAATGGATGAGAACGGTGTTGTTACATTACTTTCAACGTCTTCAGTTACACGTCCGACAGAAAATGAAATATATGAAGAATTTTATTCTGACGCATTATTAGAATCGACAGAATTCACTCTAACAGACCGTGTAGTATTACGATTCTATGCGAGTGACTATGCTGGTGGCGCTGACGCGTCGTTTGACTTCCAATTTGGTGGTACGACTCCTGTACGTTCTTTATTCCCTGTACCTGTATCAGTAATTCCATTAGACGTACGTAGTGCGTTATCTGGTGGTGCTGGTATTCTATACACTGAAGCGTCAGGTGAGATCGCAGTCGATACTGATATTATAGCGACTAAAAACTACGCAGAATCATATGCGGAGATTTACGCAGACTCTCAGGACGCGTTAACGTTATCTTCTGCGAATACTTACGCGGACTCTCAAGATGCGATTACTCTTGCCTCTGCTAATGAATATACAGACAGCGCAGTATCAAACGGTATTGAACTTGCTGTTATTGAATCAGGGTTAAATGCTGATTCTGATAATTTACAATTAAAAAATGAACTTATTGGGTACATTGATAGTCAAGATACAGTTACTTTGTCCCTTTCTACTCAATATACCGACTCCGCGATTAATATCGCAATCACAAATTTAGTTGATGGTGCGCCTGATGTACTTGATACACTCAATGAAATTGCTGCTGCTCTTGGAGATGATAGTGATTTTGTGGGTACAGTACAAAACTGGATTAACCAAAAACTAGATANAACTGCTACAACAGACGAAGTTACAGAAGGTGGAACGAATAAATACTTCACCGAAGAACGCGCTAGACAATCAATCTCTGCTGGAAATGGTCTTTCATATGATCCAACCACAGGTAGGTTTGATATAGATAGTGATGTGTCTTTTGATACAGTTACCGCAACAACGTTTAATGGTGACTTGAATGGTCACGCAACATCTGCTGACGAAGCGGATACATTAGACGGTCAACACGGTTCTTACTATAGAATAAATGTTTATAACGCAACAGGCGATTTACTCAATTAGTAAAGTTCTCAACGTATAAATAGTGCTACATTTAACAAAGTAGCATGACCTTTATGAATAATATCATTAATAACAAGTCTTTCAATCGAGTGTTGGCTGAAAGTCTGTTCAACTTAGCGAAATCTAAGGCTGAACAGGTGTCCGTCAATCAAGGTGATGAGACTGAACTATTCGAGTTGATTGAAGGGACTTCCTCTTCAACTAGTGATAGAACTGCTATTCCTGAAGCACAACATATTGTTGCTCCTGGCGATACAGCGGTCTTTACACTAAACGGTGAACCTGCTCGAGATGACTTGATTGATGTCTGGGTGAATGATGTGTTACAACATCCAGAAGAAATATATGAAACTATAGGTGATGTTATACAGTTTTTTGAGATCCCTCCGCAAGGAACGGACATTTATATTAAATTTCGTTAGTGCTTATATTATAACGATCGTTCACAAAACTAAAAACTAACTAGGAGATATCCGAATGTCATTTAGACAGATTAAATCCCCAGCATTAGCCGACAAGGCAGTCTTAAATACTAAATTAGACCAAAGTGCTGTACAAGGTCATTCCACCTTAACAGGAATGGAACAACCTGAAAATTGTTTTACTCTACTCTATGATGTTGGTTCTGATTCATTAAAGAAAATTAGTACTTTGGACTTATTCACTTCATTCTCTACGGATGAATTGGCAGAAGGTTCAAACCTATATTTCACAGACGCACGTGCTAAAACTGCTGTTGCTACTGATATCGCTGATGCGGTCGCGGTAGAAACTAATCGCGCAACTGTTGCTGAAGGTCTACTTCAAGCTGCTGTTGCTGCGGAAGAAGTAGCACGTATCGCTGGCGATAACGCTTTACAGTCATCTATTGACTCTGAAGTAACTCGCGCGACAGGTCGTGAAGACGCAATTGATGCTGCTTATAAAGCTGCTGATGCTGCGTTGTCATTAAGAATCGACAACATTATTTCAAACACAGACGAAGTTGCTTTAAACTCGTTAGCGGAAATCGTTGCTGCGTTTGAAAACGCTGATGATGTATTATCTGCTTCTGTAATCGCAAACTCTGGCGCAATTAGCGACGAAGTTACTCGTGCGACTACCGCAGAAGGTGTATTACGTACTGACTTGGCCACTGAAGTATCAGCTCGTCAATCAGGCGACGCAACTTTACAATCAAATATCGATACTGAAGCTGCTGCTCGTGTTGCTGGCGATAACGCATTAGACACACGTTTAACTGCTGCTGAAGGTGATATTGATTCATTAGAAACTGCTCTTGCTGCTGAAGTTTCTGCTACTGACGCTGAAGTTTCTGCGTTACAATCTGGTTTACAAGACGAGATTGATCGTGCTACTGCTGCTGAAGCTGCGAATGCTGAATCTATTCAACAAGAAATCGCTGCTCGTGGTGTTGCTGATACTGCGGTACGTGTCGACTTAACTGCTGCTTACCAAGCTGGTGATGCTGCGACATTATCATCTGCTAAAGCGCACGACGCATTATTAGTAGGTGACGTAACTGTAGACGGTTCAACGGGTAATACTGTTACTGACCGCATCGCAACTGCTAAAGCAGAAGCAATCGCTGACGCGACTGCTGACGTTGCTGCTGAAGAAGCTGCTCGTATCGCTGCTGACAGTGACTTACGTGCTGACTTATCTGCTGAAATCGCACTTACTGATTCAGAAGTTTCTTCTTTAGAATCTGGTCTTGCTGCGGAAATCGCACGTGCGACTAGTGAAGAATCACGCATCGAAGCAAAACTAGATAACGTAATCTCTAACACTGATTCTGCTGCTCTTGATTCATTAACTGAAATCGTTTCTGAATTCCAAAAAGTAGACGGTGAGATTTCTGCTCTTGTTGCTTCAAACACAACTGCTATCTCTACTGAAGCTGGTGCTCGCGCATCTGCTGACACAGTATTACAAGGTAACATCGATACTGAAGCAAGTACACGTGCTGCTGCTGATACAGCATTACAAGGTCAAATCGACGCAATCGAATTAGATTATATTGCTCGTGACGTTGTTGTTGCTGATAACGCTGCTGCTGACGCAACTCAGAAAGCAGACCAAGCAGAAGCGGACGCAATTGCTCACGCTGACGCACAAGATACTAAGTTGATCGGTGACGCATCTATCGACGGTACTGTAGGTAACACTGTTGCTTCACGTATTACTTCTGCGCAACAAGCTGCTAACACTTACACTGATACACAAGTAGGTATCGAAGCAACTGCTCGTGGAAATGCGGATGACGCATTATCATTACGTGCTACTAACCTTGAAGGTCGTATGGACACAGCGGAAGCTGATATCGATGCGGTTGAAGGTGACTTAGTAATCGAACAGTCTGCTCGTGTTGCTGGTGATACTCAGTTACAAACTAACATCGACTCTGAAGCGACTACACGTGCTGCTGCTGATGTTACGTTACAACAAAACATTGACGCTGAAGCAACTGCTCGCGCATCTGCTGACTCTGCGTTACAAACAGGTCTTAACCAAGAAATCGCTCGTGCTACTGCGGTTGAAGCAGGTCTACGTACAGACGTTGATGCCAACACTGGTAACATCGCAACTGTATCTGGTGACTTAACTTCAGAAATCGCTCGTGCGAAGGCTGCGGAACAAGCAAACGCAACTGCTATTGCTGATGAAGCAACTGCTCGTAGTGTTGCTGATACTGCGTTACAAACTGGTTTAGATAACGAAATCCAAGCGCGTATCGACGGTGATGCTGCTTTACGTTCAGACGTAGACGTTAACACTCAAGAAATCGCAAACGTTGATTCTGACCTTTCTGTTGAAGTTGCTCGCGCAACTGCTGCTGAGTTATCACTTGCTGGTGATATCGCTGCGGAAACGCTTCGTGCTACTGGTATTGAATCTGGTTTACGTACAGACGTTGACTTAGTAACTGGTCGTGTTGATGCTATCATCGGTACTTCTCCAGAAACTCTTGATTCACTTCAAGAAATCGTTGCTGCGTTCGAAGACGCTGATTCAGACCTACAGGGTGTAATCTCTACAAACTCTGGTCGTGTATCAACTCTAGAATCAGAAATGGACGCTGTAGAATTACGTGCTACTGATTTAGAAACACGTGCTACTTCTGTTGAAGGTCGTGCTACTGCGTTAGAAACTGAACAAACACTACAAGCTGGTCGTTTAACAGTTAACGAAGGTGACATTGATTCACTAGAAACTAAAGTCGGTGCTTCTACTCTAGAAACAACTGCGACTAACGTATCTGACGCAATCAACGAAATCCACGGTGAGTTAGACGTTGAAGCTGGTAAAGTATCTGTACTTGAAGGTGAGATGGACGCTGTTGAAGGACGCGCATCTACACTAGAAGGTAAAGTCTCAACTCTTGAAGGTGAGATGGATGATGCTGAAGGTCGTTTAACTGTAAACGAAGCAGACATCGACGCATTAGAAACTAAAGTAGGTGACGCATCTGTATCTCTTGATACTGTATCACAAACACTTACTGGTGGTATCAATGAAGTACACGGTGAACTTGACGTATTAGAAGGTCGAGTAACTGGTCACGATTCAGACGTATCTTCACTACAAGCACAAGTAACTGCGGAAGTTAACCGCGCATCTACTCAAGAAGGTCTAATCCGTTCTGAGTTTGCTGCTGCTGACACTGCCTTAGAAACTGCTTACATTGCTGCTGATGCGGTTGTTAAATCTGAAGCTGCTGCGGACGCAACTTCTAAAGCGAATGACGCTGAAGCGAATGCGAAAGTATACGCTGATGATAAAGTTGCTGAAGAAGCGGTATTGCGTGAAGGTGCGGATAACGTACTACAAGCTGCGATTACTGCTGAAGAATCTGCTCGTATCTCTGGTGACGCTGCGTTATCTAACCGTGCGACTGCGTTAGAAACAGAAATGACTGCGACTCAAGCAGGTGCTGGTCTTGCGACTGACGGTACGTATGTTGCTCCAAGTGGTTCTAACTACTTAGACGCATCTACTTCACTTAAAGATGCTGATGCGAAATTAGACGCTGCTGTTAAAGCAGAAGTTACTCGCGCATCTGGTGTTGAGAATATTCTTACGCAAGCAATCGGTAACGAAGAAACAGCACGTATTGCTGGTGACTCTGCGTTACAATCTTCTTTAGACGCTGAAATCGCTCGTGCGGTTGCTGCTGAAGGTGTATTAACTTCTGGTGTTAACACTAACGCGCAATCAATTGTAGACGAAGCTGCGGCACGTGTTGCTGCTGACGAAGCACTACAAGATCAAATCGACTTCATCAAGTCAAACGTTGACTCTGCTGCTCTTGACTCATTAACAGAAATTGTTGCTGCGTTCCAATCTGCTGACGGTACATTGACTGGTCTAGTATCACAGAACCAAACTGACATCTCAACAAACGCAACTGCTATCTCTGACGAAGTAGATGCTCGTGTTGCTGCTGTTGCTGCTTTACGCGGTGATATGGAAACTGCTGATGACGCGTTACAAATTGACGTTGATTCTAAAGTATCTAAGCGACTCAAT
>JGI26079J46598_1000286_pt1 | contig 20779 bp, 25 predicted proteins | sample SaaInl59LU_5_DNA_FD_46598 | JGI IMG/M metagenome (IMG submission 46598) | reverse complement strand
GCCTCCATGATGGCATCTGGTCCAGCGGCGAAGCGTCCGCCCCACATTTGATTTTGGGATTTGGTCATGAGTGAACCCTGGGAGTATGATATGCGTTACTTGCTTGCTGCTGTTCTCTATACGGCCCTCGCCGCCACTGCAAATGCAGACATGAGCGATCTTGAAGCTCTGCGCGCGGGAGATATGCGAAAATTGCAGATTCACAGCGCGGCGCGCCCTGCACCCGATACGGTTTTTCTGCATGCAGACGGGTCAGAGCTGCGCTTGTCCGATTATCGAGGCAAAGTCGTGGTTCTGAATTTCTGGGCCACCTGGTGCGCGCCCTGCCGCAAGGAAATGCCCGAGCTCTCCGCCCTGCAAAAGACCTTAGGCGGCGGTGATTTAACAGTGCTTACCGTTGCCACGGGCCCCAACCCACCGGCTAAAATCACCGAATTTTTCGACCAAATCGGCGTGAGCAATCTGCCGGCTCATCGAGACCCGCGCCAAAGCCTGGCCCGCGCCATGAATGTCTTGGGCCTGCCGGTCACTGCGATCTTGAATCGCGATGGCGCGGAGATTGCGCGACTTTTGGGCGATGCCAATTGGCACAGCGACAGTGCCTTGGCGATACTAAAGGCCGTTATCGCGCAAGAGCCGTGACCGCATGGTGACGATGACAGCTTAAGATGTGATTGTTGAACAGACCACAAGCCTCCATCCAAGCATAAACGATGGTCGGGCCACAAAACTTGAACCCGGCTGCTTTGAGATCTTTTGAAATCTTTTGGCTCAGCGGTGATTGGGTGGGCACTTGTGCCAATGTCTCATAACCAGCGACAATCGGGCGCCCGTCCACATAGGCCCACATCCGGTCAGAAAAGGGCATCTCTTCGGCCAAGCGCAAATAGGCCTGCGCATTGCCGATGGTGGCTTCAATTTTGCCACGATGGCGCACAATACCAGGGTTTTGCAGCAAAACCTCCACCTCAGCTGCCCCCCAGCCCGCGATTTCCTGCGGATCAAATCCCGCAAATGCGGAGCGGAAAGCCGGGCGTTTTTTTAGGATCGTGATCCAACTCAACCCCGCTTGGAAACCATCTAAAATCAGTTTTTCCCATAGAGCCCGGCTGTCATATTCCGGCACGCCCCATTCCATGTCATGGTAGTCTTGATAAATTTTATCTATTCCAACCCAAGTACAGCGGTCCATTTCGCCTCCAATTTACCTCATATTAGGGCTCTGCGCCGATGCTGCCAAGCACTATGACCGAGACCTTCACACAAGGGCGAAGACATCCCGATGGACCAGAATTTCTCCGACCCATTGAGTGCTGCGGTGGCGAAACGGGACGCGAATGTCCTTGAGACCGTCCGTGATGCACTGAAATACGGACGAACGGCCTTGGCTTTCCAACCGGTCATCCAAGCCGGTGCGCCCCAAAATGTGGTGTTTTATGAGGGTTTGATCCGGATTATTGATCCCGCGGGACGCCATATCCCGGCGCGCGATTTCATTGCAGAGGTTGAAAATACCGAGCTGGGACGACTGATTGACTGCGCCACATTGCAGCTGGGCCTGGCAACATTGGCCGAGCAGCCCAACGTGCGGCTTTCAGTGAACATGTCGGCGCAATCTATTGGTTACCCCAAATGGGTGCGCACGCTTGAGGATGGTCTGCAAAGATCGCCAGATTTGGCAAGAAACCTCATTCTGGAAATGACTGAGAAAAGCGTCATGGCCGCGCCAGAAGTCGCGCGATATTTCATGAACGACATGCAAAAACTGGGGCTGTGTTTCGCCATAGACAACTTTGGCGCTGGACAAACGTCGCTGGTGCAGCTGCGTGATTTTTATTTTGACATTATCAAGATGGATGGGCAATTCACCAAGAACTTGGCGCAATCGTCTGACAATCAAGCATTAATTCAAGCTGTTATCGGGATAGCCGGAAGTTTTGAAATGTTTTGCGTGGCGCAAAATGTTGAAACGGCCTCGGATGCAGAGGTGTTAACCACACTGGGCGTTGACTGCCTGCAGGGCTACCATTTGGGCGTCCCAACCTTAACCCCACCCTGGCGGCAATAGCCGAAAAGGCCGCCGGTTTTTGCCCTCAAATTGCCGCACTGCAGCAATTATTTTCGCATTTGCAGCATTTTTGGCCGCTATGGCATTGTCAATGGGTTAAATAATACATACAAACGCGCGGAAATGAGGACCAGACTGCGCATAGTGAAGGATTCCTGTGCCGAAGGTTGACCTCATCAATGAGGAGAAACTTTGTGACAAATATCGTAATCGTATCCGCCGCCCGAACCGCTGTCGGCAGCTTTGGGGGCGCCTTCGCTAATACACCAGCCGATGCCCTTGGCACATCTGTCTTGAAAGCTATCGTGGAACGCGCAGGCATCGACCCTTCAGAAGTCAGCGAGACCATCCTCGGCCAAGTCCTGACAGCCGGCCAAGGCCAAAACCCGGCCCGCCAAGCATATTAATGCCGGTCTGCCAATCGAATCAGCGGCATGGAGCATCAACCAAGTCTGCGGGTCAGGATTGCGCGCCGTCGCTTTGGCCGCACAGCACATCCAACTGGGCGATGCAGCTATCGTGGCCGCGGGTGGACAAGAGAATATGACCCTCTCTCCCCATGTTGCGCATCTGCGCAGCGGCACCAAAATGGGTGATGTCAAATACATCGACAGCATGATCCGTGACGGCTTGTGGGACGCATTCAACAACTACCACATGGGCCAAACCGCTGAAAACGTCGCAGCCCAATGGCAAATCAGCCGCGATGCACAAGATGAATTCGCCGTGGCCAGCCAGAACAAAGCGGAAGCTGCGCAAAAATCCGGTAAGTTTGCCGACGAAATCACCCCTTTCACTGTGTCCACCCGCAAGGGCGACATCATTGTTGAGGCCGATGAATATATCCGACATGGCGCCACTCTCGAGGCCATGCAAAAAATGCGGCCCGCCTTTCTGCGCGATGGCGGCACAGTCACCGCAGCCAATGCCTCCGGCCTCAACGACGGCGCCGCCGCAGTGTTGCTCATGACCGCAGAGGAGGCCGAAAAGCGTGACCTTGAACCTTTGGCCCGTATCGCCAGCTATGCCACGGCCGGGCTTGACCCAACGGTTATGGGGGTCGGCCCCATCTACGCCAGCCGCAAGGCCCTAGACAAAGCAGGTTGGTCTGTCGGCGATCTGGACCTGGTCGAAGCCAATGAAGCCTTCGCCGCTCAAGCCTGTGCGGTGAATAAAGACATGGGCTGGGATCCAGCTATTGTGAACGTCAACGGCGGCGCGATTGCCATCGGTCACCCCATCGGCGCCTCCGGCTGCCGGATCTTGAACACTTTGCTGTTTGAAATGCAGCGACGCCAAGCCAAACGCGGCCTGGCCACGCTGTGTATCGGTGGCGGCATGGGTGTCGCAATGTGCCTCGAGCGGCCCTAAGCTGCCCCTCTCCAAGCAAAGTACGAATTTTCGCACGAAACATTATTGCCAATTCAGATCACATATTGTAATTTGATTGCGCAATAAAAACACATAGGAAGAAAAATGTCCCGTATCGCACTCGTCACTGGAGGCTCCCGAGGGATCGGTGCCGCCATTTCCACTGCCCTGCAAGCCGCAGGCTACACTGTCGCGGCCACCTATGCAGGTAATGATGAAAAGGCTGCCGCATTCACCGCCGAAACTGGCATCAAGACCTATAAATGGGATGTCTCTGACTATGACGCCTGCGCCGCCGGCATTGCCGCTGTGGAAGCCGACTTGGGTCCGGTTGATATTTTGGTCAACAATGCAGGCATCACCCGCGATGCGCCGTTTCACAAGATGTCCCGCGATCAGTGGACTGATGTGATGCGCACGAATCTCGACGGCGTATTCAACATGACCCATCCGCTTTGGAATGGCATGCGCGAGCGCAAATTTGGTCGCATTATCAATATCTCCTCGATCAATGGGCAAAAAGGCCAATTCGCACAGGCCAACTATTCCGCAGCCAAAGCTGGCGACATTGGGTTCACCAAGGCGCTGGCCCAAGAGGGCGCGCGGGCTGGCATTACCGTAAACGCGATTTGCCCGGGCTACATCGCAACAGAAATGGTGATGGCCGTGCCAGAGAAGGTACGCGATAGCATCATCGCACAAATCCCAGCGGGTCGCCTCGGCGAAGCCTCAGAAATCGCGCGCTGTGTGGTCTTTCTCGCCTCCGACGATGCGGGCTTCATTACAGGCTCCACAATGACCGCCAATGGCGGGCAATATATGAGCTGATCGCCGCGATCATACGAATATTTCCCAGACGGCCATCCTATCGGGTGGCCGTTTTTAGTCCTAAAGGCGCCGCCGCTATCCCCCTGATCCGCCGGACAAACGGGAAATCTCTTCTTTTAGGAGGAGTTTTTTCTTTTTTAATTCCGCCACATGGAACTGATCTGAAGCTGGGGATTTCTGTGCGATCTCCACGGCTTGAGATAGGCTCATATGCTTGCGTTGCAACTCGGCGATTCGGGAATTTAAGGTCATGGTTCCTCCTCTTGATTTGCCTGTAACATCAGTCGAGCATATTCCTGACAGGCTGTCACGCATTGCTTTTCATGGGGTGCTCCCCGCGTAGTAAATGCGCAAAAGCTTGCTCAAAGGTTAATTGCGCCACGAAAAAGCCGCGCCGTCGCGCAGTATCGCCGAGACCTCTGGCGCATAATCTGGCTGCCCCTGAACATGTTCGTCCCCCGAATGCAGGCTCTGCGCCGACAAGAGCTGAAAAGCGGCCCGTCCAGATTTCCGCGCCCGTAGGAGAATCAAATGCGCCGGCCGGCCGGCCCGCGGCGCCAGCGGCTGCACCACAATTGACCCCAAGCACCCTTCAAGCGCCGCCAGCAGATCCGGCAGACGCTCCGCCCTTTGAATGACGGTCAAATATCCCTTTGGGCGCAACCGCTTGGCGGCCATGTCCACCCAATGGGACAAGGCCACTTGCTCCGAACGTCCCGAGGCGCGCCCAGCTTCGGGTGATATGGAGGAGGCCTCCGCCGCAAAATAGGGGGGATTCATGATCACATGGTGAAAACTACGGTCGAAAAACGGCGTCGGCCGCGCAGACACATCCCCCTGACGCACGTCAAATTCGATGTCATTCCGAGCGGCGTTTTCGCGCGCAATTTGCGCATATTCGCCCAAAATCTCGACCCCGTTTAGCGCAAGGCCCGGCACGCGCCGCCCCAAACAAAGGCTGGCCACGCCAACGCCGCAGCCCAGCTCTAACACCTCTTGCCCGCTTTGCGCCGGACAGGCGGCCGCAAGAAGCACCGGATCAATGCCCGCGCGATAGCCGGTTTTTGGCTGTGCCAAACGCAGCTGACCACCCAAAAATCCATCAACGGTGACCTGCACTATTGCCCCAAATCTACATCATTGTCGCGCATCACAGCGGCAGCGACAAAATGGTCTCTATCAGCCACCATCAGCCGGCGCGGCAAAATGCCAATGCTGCCTTCGATAATGCTGGTATTTACGTCAAATTCGAAGCAAGCTATGTCTTCCCCGCGAAGCAGCATTTGCGCGAAGGCCATAAGCGTCGGATCGGTGGTGCGTAATAATTCTTTCATGCCCTATGACATAGGGTCTGATATGCGGGTTTGTCGAGAGCCTTGAGGAAATTCGAACATGTCGTTGGACGATGCAGTATCAAAACCCCATGATCGCTTGGCAAAGGCCTTGGCCGAAGATCTGACTGCCGTCAATCATTTGATCCGCCAACGCATGGCCTCCGAGCATGCCCCCCGCATACCTGAGGTCACCGCCCATTTGGTTGAGGCCGGGGGCAAACGCCTGCGCCCAATGCTGACCTTGGCCACCGCACGGATGTGCGGCTATACCGGGCCTTATCACATCCATTTGGCGGCGACGGTTGAGTTCATCCATACCGCCACTTTGCTGCATGACGATGTGGTGGACGACAGCGCCCAACGCCGCGGCAGGCCCACCGCGAATTTGCTTTGGGACAATCAATCCAGCGTTTTGGTTGGCGACTATCTGTTTTCTCGCTCCTTTCAACTGATGGTGGAAACTGGAAGCCTGCGCGTTTTGGACATTTTGGCCAATGCCTCTGCCACCATTGCAGAGGGCGAGGTGCTGCAGCTCACGGCCGCGCAAGACATTACGACCAGCGAAGAGATCTATTTCAAAGTCATCCGTGGAAAAACCGCCGCACTCTTTGCAGCCGCCTGCGAAGTGGGCGCGGTCATTGCGGGCAAAGAAGATCAAACAGTCCGGGCCCTTGCAGCCTATGGTGACGCTTTGGGCATTTCCTTTCAAATCGTTGATGACCTCTTAGATTACACTGGCAGCACGGCGACCGGTAAAAACATTGGTGATGACTTCAGAGAGCGCAAACTGACCCTGCCTGTGATCAAAGCAATTGCTGCCGCAGATGACACTGAGCGGGCATTTTGGCATAAATGCATTGCCAAGGGCCAGCAGGAGGCGGGGGATTTACCCCATGCCATCGCCCTAATGACACGCCACGGCACGCTTGAGGCCACCCGGGCCCAAGCCCTTTATTGGGCTGAGCAAGCCAAATCCGCCCTGAGGGATTTGCCAGATCACCCGCTGAAGCCCGTACTCACGGACCTCAGCGATTACGTCGTGGCCCGCTTAAACTAACGCCCCGAAAGACCAGTCAGATCAGGAGCGCGCCGCTGGCCACCCACCAGTTGCGCTGTTTGGCTTGAATGGCGGCGGCACAGTCTTGCGCGGCGGCCAAGCTCTCAAACAGAGCAAAACACGTGGCACCCGACCCGGACATGCGCGCCAAAAGCGGCGCCTGTGCAGCCAAAGCCTCCAGAACATCAGCAATCATCGGCTCCGCCGCCAAAGCTGGCGCTTGCAGATCATTGCGCTGCCGTTTGAGCCAGGCGCAAAATTCTCTGGCTGCGGGTGGCGGCGGTTCAAGCGGCGGGTTAGATTTGGACGCCAATTGTTCAAACACCCGCGCGGTGGACAAACCACGCCCTGGGTTGACCAAGCACGCAAATAGATCGGGCACATCACCCAAGGGGGATATCTGCGCACCAATGCCCTGCATCAAAACCGGTGAACGCCCCATACAAACAGGCACATCAGCGCCCAATAGCACCTGCGCCGCCACATCGGGCAGAGGAAGATCCCAAAGCGCGGCCATCGCATGCAATGTCGCCGCCGCGTCGGCGCTGCCGCCACCAATACCAGAGGCAACCGGCATGGTTTTATGCAGCCGGATGTCGGTCTGACAGTGGCGCGGAAAGAGCGCAGCAGCCTTCAGGATCAAATTATCATCCGGCCGAGGAAGCTCTGCGGCCTTTGGGCCAAGGATGTTCAGCTGGGTGCGACCGGATTTTCTCACCTCCACCCATTCACCGCAATCGAGGAAGGCAACGGCACTTTGCAAGTCATGCAACCCGTCGTCACGCTGTCCCACGACATGCAGGCAGAGATTGATCTTTGCCGCAGCGCTGCGCCTAATCGCCATCAGCCACTTTCAGAGGCGCCGCCCCCTCCTCAGCCAAGACCTCCGCGAGACCCACCTCTAACTTGCGTTGAATGCGCTTTGGATCAACCGCCTCTGGGCCAGAGTAATCGATGGCAAAGCTCAATGCGCGTCTCCATTGGAATCGCGCCTCGGTTTTGCGCCCGACGGCCCAATAAACATCGCCCAGGTGGTCATTCACAATTGGATCTGTCGCCATTAACTCCGCCGCGCGCTCCATATGCACCACGGCCTCGTTGTAAAAGCCAAGCCGATACTGCGCCCATCCAAGACTGTCGATGATATAGCCAGCATCGGGCTGTGCCGCGACGGCCTTTTGGATCATCTCAAGCGCCTCATCGAGCTGTTCACCGCGATCCACCAGAGTATAGCCCACATAGTTCAGCACCTGAAATTGATCGGGCGCCAGCTCCAAGGCACGATCAAAATCACGCATCGCCGCCGCCCAATCTCCCAGCCGGTCATGCGCTGTGCCTCTGACATAATGCAAATACCAATGCCCCCGCGCCGGTTGATCAATCAAGGCAATCGCCCTGTCATAGCTGCGCACCGCGCGCGCATATTGCTCATCTTGGCGTAAAAAATCGCCCAAGGTCATGTGAATTGAGCGCAGATTCTCAAAAGATCCAGCCAATTGTGTCAAAACCTCAATCGCAGTTGTGCCTTCGCCGATCTCTTGCAACGCCTGCGCCCGGCCCAATTCGGCCTGGACATAGGCCGGATGGCTGCGCGGCACCTGCGTATAGGTTTCAATCGCCAACTGCGGATTGCCAAGCTGTTCGAGCAGCTGAGCTGACAGCAAAACTGCCTGCATATTGCGCGGGGCCATATGGCTGGCCAGACGCGTGTACAGCAGCAGCCCGTCTTGACCTTCGCCATTTTGCAACGCCTGCGCCAAGAGGTGCAAAACTTCTCCGGCGCCTTCGCTGGCGTTGCGCAGCAGATCAAACTCGACCAATGCGCCGGCCTCAATTTGCGCCATCAAACTGTTGACCGCGTGATCCGCACCAGATCCATGAAAATCACGCAAAAACGCCAGGGCGTCATCTGACCTGTCCAACTGCACCAATATCTGCGCCCAGACCAAACTGCCGCGATAATTCAAGGCAGGTGCGGCCTGCCCCTGGCCGCTAAAGCTTGCCGCTGCACCTTCAAAATCTCCCACCAAAGTCAGCGCGAGACCTTTTTGATACAGAGCAAAGCTGCGCATACCCTCCACCGGAATGACGGCATCAAAGCGGCGCAACGCCTCAGCCATTTGCCCCAAGCCCACGAGCGCCCAGCCTTCAAGCAACTCATCAATGGCCCGGCCAACGACGGTTGTCGCCTCCAGATGATCCAGCGCTGCCTGATAGTCATTGCGTTTGAAATGTTCCGACAGCACCAAAACCTCAGCCAAAGGATAGCTGCCCTCACCGGCCACCAACAGACGCGCCAAAGCATGGGCTTTTTTCACATCACCCGAGGCCAGAAAGGCCGTCATGGTTTGCGACACCAAGACAGAATCGCGTGGAGATTGCGCCAAAGCGCGGGCGAAATAATCTGCAGCGGGTTGGTAATCATGCGCAAGAGCCGCTTGGCGCGCCGCAATATAGGGACCAGAGGCCTGTTGCGCCGCTGCGCTGGCCCCGAGCGTCATACTCAGCAGCATCACATAAATTATTTTTGCAGATCGTTTCAAAACCGGCCTCCCTGATAGGTCATTCTTAGGCTGAGCCTTGGGCAAAAACAATTGGGCCGCGCAGCTTTTTGCTGGCGGCCCTCAAAGATCACGCTTTGGCGTGGGTTACATATTGGGATAATTCGGCCCATCCCCACCCTGCGGCGTCACCCATGTGATGTTTTGACTTGGGTCTTTGATGTCACAGGTTTTGCAATGCACGCAGTTTTGGAAGTTGACCACAAAGCGGGCCTCTTTGCCCTCTTCCTGCACCACCTCATAGACCCCGGCCGGGCAATAGCGCTGCGCAGGCTCAGCATAGTCCGGCAGGTTCACCAAGATCGGCACATCAGGGTCAGTCAGTTGCAAATGTGGCGGCTGGCTTTCCTCGTGGTTTGTCATGGCAAAGCTGACATTGGTCAACCGGTCAAAGGACAGTTTTCCATCGGGCTTCGGATAGTCAATCGGCGCATAATCTGCGGCTTTTCCGGTGGATTGCGCATCGGTTTTGCCATGTTTGACCGTGCCAAACAGGCTAAATTTGAAGATGGATTGGAACCACATATCAAAGCCGCCCAAGGCCAATCCGCCCAAAGGTCCAAAGCGCGCGGCGAGCGGGGCCACATTGCGCACAACCTTAAGATCTTTACCGACAGGACCCGAACGCAAAGCCGCGTCATAGCTCTCGAGCACATCGCCAGAGCGCCCCGCGCTGATCGCAGCAAAAGCCGCCTCTGCCGCCGCCATGCCCGAATGCATCGCATTGTGATTGCCTTTAATACGCGGCAGGTTCACCAGCCCGACCGAACAGCCCAGCATCGCGCCCCCCGGGAAGGCCGCTTGCGGCATAGATTGAAATCCCCCTTTGGTGACCGCGCGCGCGCCATAGGCCACCCGCTTGCCACCCTCTAAAACCTTCGCAATCCGCGGGTGATGCTTAAAGCGCTGGAATTCCATATAGGGGAAGAGATGCGGATTTTTATAATTTAAATCAATAATGAAGCCGACATAGACTTGATTATTTTCTAAATGATACATGAAGGAGCCGCCAGATTGTTTGAAGCCCATCGGCCAGCCCATAGAATGGGTGACTTCGCCCTGGTTATGGTTTTCCGGCTTCACTTCCCAGATCTCTTTCATACCAAGGCCAAACTTTGGCACATCGCAGTCTGCATCCAAATTGTACTTGGCAATGACCTGCTTGGACAGCGAGCCCCGCACACCTTCGGAAAGGAATACATATTTGCCATTGAGCTCCATACCAGGCTCATAAGCCTCCGACGGGCTGCCATCGGCATTCTTACCAAATTCACCCGCCACCACACCTTTCACCGCGCCATCTTCATGAAACAACAGCTCAGAACAGGCCATGCCGGGGAAAATCTCAACGCCCAACTCTTCGGCCTGTTCGGCGAGCCAACGGCACACATTGCCCATCGAAACGATGTAATTGCCGTGATTGTTCATCAAAGGTGGCATGATCGCATTGGGCAGACGTATTTGCCCCGCCTCGCCCAAGACATAGAAGTTGTCTTCCTTCACTTCGGTATTCAAGGGCGCGCCCTTGGCTTTCCAATCTGGGATCAATGCGTTGAGGGCCGCGGGATCCAGCACGGCGCCAGAGAGGATATGCGCACCCACTTCTGAGCCTTTCTCCAGCACCACAACCTCAAGGTCGGCATTCAACTGTTTCAAGCGGATCGCAGCAGACAATCCCGAAGGACCGGCGCCCACAATCACCACGTCATAGTCCATGGTCTCACGTTGAATATCTGACATATTAATTCCCTTGCTGCCGGCCCATCTCGTGTAAAAATGGGTAAAATTTTCAAACTCGCTGAAAGGTTTATGCCATGATTCAAACGCAGGTCAATCGTGACGCGGCTTTCCAAGGCCAAAGGCGACGTTATTTCGCATTTCTCACAGGCACCGGCCGAGCCAAAGGTCTCTATTTCTGATGGAACTGTTTAAAATAAGATCAATTGGTGCGCAGTCACAAAAAAAACATGGCAATCGTAATCTAACCCCTTGCCAAACCGCGTCGCCTTCGGTCAGGTAGATCAACCTTNAATCATGAGTGTTGTTTCAATGGAAAAAATCCCGTTAACCAGATCAGGTGCCGTTCAGCTGGAGGCTGAAATGAAGACCTTGAAATCTGTAGAACGCCCAACCATCATCAAGGCGATTGCGGAAGCGCGGGAATTGGGCGATTTGAAAGAGAACGCCGAATATCACTCGGCGCGCGAAAAGCAGGGATTCATTGAAGGACGAATCAAAGAGCTGGAAGCCATCTTGGGCNGAGCCGATATCATTGATCCGGCCAAATTGTCCGGGTCGGTGAAATTCGGTGCGACGGTGACTTTGGTCGATGAGGACACCGATGAAGAAAAAATTTATCAAGTCGTGGGAGAGCCAGAGGCGGATATTGAGAGTGGCAAGCTCAACATGCGCTCGCCATTGGCCCGGGCTTTGATTGGCAAGGACGAAGGCGACAGCATTGAAGTGCGCACGCCTGGCGGTGCGCGCTCCTATGAAATCTTAAAAGTCGAATTCATCTGACACGGCAAGCCTGGCGCCCCGGCTCCCGGGGCTTTTACGGTAGGCCAAAACTGGCGTAGGGCAAAAAACATACCGTTTGGCCGGGTTTAATCTCGGCCGCCGCCTCTGGTAATTCGACAAGGCCTTCTGCCCAAGACAGGCCTGAGACCCGGCCCGATCCTTCAGATGCGAAGACATGGGCCGCGCCATCGCGCAAGCGTGCCCGCAGATATTCGCGACGCCCAGCTTTTTTCGTTTTTGAAAATGCAGCTGGAATATGCAGCGCTTGCGGCACTTGGAATCCGGCCCCCGCCAGTTGCAACAACGCGGGACGGGCGAAAATCAACGTGCACACAAAGGCTGCCACCGGATTGCCTGGCAGGCCAAAAACCGGCACCCCGCCCCAAACGCCCAAAGCCAAAGGCCGTCCCGGCTTCACCGCAATCCGCCAAAGCGCCATACCGCCGCTCGCGCGCAACACCGCAGACATGTGATCCTCATCCCCAGCGCTCGCCCCCCCCGAGGTCATGATGACATCCGCGCAGTCTTTGGCCCGGTCAAGCGCCGCGCGCACAGCGGCGGCCTCATCGGGCACAATGCCAAGATCCACCACCTCCATACCCCAGCGTCGCAGCACCGCACAGAGCATCGGTCGGTTGGCATCAAAAATTTGGTCGACACGCGCCGCCTGCCCTGGCGCGCGCAGTTCCGCACCTGTGGAGATCACTGCGACCTTTAGGGGCTTGAATACAGAAACCTCGCCCAGACCCGCCGCGGCGATCACCCCAAGATCTTCCGGCCTGAGCTGATGGCCTGCCGGAAAAATCTGGGCGCCTTGTTGCATATCTTCGCCAGCCGCGCGGGCATTGGCCCCTGCTTTGAGCGGACCTGTAACCTGAAGCCGGCCGTCGTCTATCCGAACATCTTCTTGCAACACCACCGTATCGGCACCACCCGGCAAAGCCGCGCCTGTGAGTATGCGCAGGGCTTGTCCGGGCAAGAGCCGCCCTTTAAAGGCCTCTCCAGCCGCAGAGCGCCCGTCCCGCAGTTGCAAACTCTGCGCACCCGCCTGCAGACCGCCAGCGAAGGCATAGCCATCCACCGCTGAGTTGGCACAGGGCGGATGCGATCTTGCGGCAATGACCGCATGTGCCAAAATCCGCCCGTCGCTCTGCTCAACGGCAGATTGCTCCACCGGAACACAGCACTGCAAGCGCTGTTCCAGAAGGCGGAGCGCCTCGCTCACCGGTGTCCAATGCACCCCGGCAGGCAGTGCAAAACAATCATTGCTCAGTTTGCTTGGCCCGCTCACCTGGCCATCTCCAAATGCGCTAGGATAAAGTCGGCGACTGCCGCCGTGTCATCCAGATCAAATACCGGGCGATCAAGCTCTAGGGTGGTGTCACTAGCGACAGCCAAAATCGTTGGATCATTCGGCGCAATCAGCGGGTTGCCGGTTTCCGCCCGCCATGCCTCAACTTTTGGATGTTTATCGCGCTTCCAACCCTCGATCAGCACCAGATCTACCGGATCCAATTTGGCCAAAAGTGCGGCCAAGCTCGGCTCTGGCGCACCGCGATGCTCGTTCATTAAAGCCCAGCGCTCTGTTGAAGCCAGCAGAACCTGTGACGCGCCCGCCATACGATGCCGGTGGCTGTCCTTTCCGGGGTGATCCACGTCAAAGCTGTGATGGGCATGTTTGAGGGTTGAGACCCGCAAACCCCGGCCACAAAACTCCGCAACCAATCGTTCCATCAAGCCGGTTTTACCAGCATTTTTCCAGCCAGTTACGCCAAATACATTCATGCCATCGCCTCAGCCTGCGCCAGGTCTTCTGGCCGATTGATATTGAAGAAGGGATCATGGGGATCCACCGCGAACAGCGCCTCGGCGCAGCCGTGTTGATCGGTCCAAAGCACCACTTTGCGCAGACCGCCCTTCAAAGCGCGCCGCAAATCCTCACGCAGCGCCACGGGCCAAAGTCCGAAGGTGGGGTGACGGTATATCCTGTCCGGCCCGGGCGTTGCCGCCAAAGCAATCGGAACCCCCGCCACCTCCCGAGCATCCGCCAAACGTGCCTGAAGATCCGCAGGGAAAAACGGCGTGTCTGCCGCCACGGTCAGGATATGCTCGGCGCCCTGTGCAGCCGCCCAATCCATTCCGGCCAAGACGCCCGCCAAAGGCCCTGGAAATTCCGCCATAGAATCGGCAATCACAGGCAGATCAAGAGATTCAAAACGTGCCGGATCGCCATTGGCACTCAGCGCCATGTGAGCCACCTGCGGACGCAATCGCTCGAGAACATGATCAATCACCCGTCGTCCGGCCAGAGGGCGTAGAGATTTATCCCCCCCGCCCATGCGGCTGGCCCGCCCGCCGGCGAGAATCACCCCAAGAGGCGCAGTCATTGCGCGGATTTCCGGCGGTGCTTGCGGTCCTCTTCTTCCGAGGAGGGATCCGCATCAAAAACAAGCCGCTCCTGGCCCGATAAGCATTGAAACCTTTGCCCGCGCATCCGTCCGATTAATGTCAGGCCGACCTGCCGCGCCAATTCGACGCCCCAGGCGGTAAACCCCGAGCGGCTCGCCAATACCGGAATGCCCATCAAAGCGCATTTGATCACCATCTCTGAGGTCAAGCGCCCGGTGGTATAGAGAATCTTATCGGCGCCTGAGGTTTGTGTCGCCCGCATCCATCCGGCCACCTTATCCACCGCATTGTGTCGCCCCACGTCTTCCATATAGACCAAGGGCGCGTCGCGGAGGCAAAGCACCGTGCCATGGATCGCGCCCGCGCTGAGATAGAGGCTCGGCATTTGGTTGATCTGGTGCGAAAGGCTATAGAGCCAAGAGGTCCGCAGCAGCGCTGGCGGCAAGCATAGCCCCTCGATCCCCTCCATGATGTCGCCAAAAACAGTGCCCACCGCACAGCCAGAGGTGCGGGTCTTTTTCTTGAGTTTGGCCTCATAATTGGTTGGCCTATTGGTGCGTACCACCACGGTTTCCAACTCCGCGTCAAAATCAACCGCCTCAACGATCTCTTCTTTGGTCAACATGCCTTGATTGCTTAAAAAACCCTGCGCCAGATATTCGGGATAATCGCCAATCGTCATGGCGGTCACGATCTCTTGACCATTGAGCCAGATGGTAAGCGGCCGCTCCTCCACCACATTCAACGAAATTTCCGCGCCTAGGTGGTCCAGACCTGCGACCTGCCGCGTCAACCCTTTTGCCTGAGGGTTCGGGGCAATCAAACAAGGCTTGGCTTGGATCATGGAAATCTCCTATACAGCGCATACAATGACACTCCGGACAGATAGGTCAAGCGTATGCAATCCTCCAGACATGACTTTTGGGCTGGGCTCTGGGGGGCTTTGCCATTTTGCATCGTTGTCGCCCCCTATGGGATGGTTTTCGGTGTCCTAGCCGCCGAATCTGGCCTGGATATTTTCACCGCAGTGGCCTTTTCCATGGCTGTGATCGCCGGTGCCGCGCAATTCACTGCTCTATCGCTCATGCAAGATCAAGCGCCGGTTTTCATTGTGATTATTGTCGGCCTGGCCGTCAATCTGCGCATGGCGCTCTATTCGGCGACGCTGGCCACCCATTTGGGCGCCGCCCCATTTTGGACCCGCGCCTTCGTCGCCTATGCAATTTTAGATCACAGTTTCGCCCTCGCCGATCAGAAGTTCCAAAATGAACCTGACATGAGCCTGCCCCGCAAATTGGCCTTTTATTTCGGCGCCACAAGTTTGGTGGCGGTGATCTGGGTTGTGGGTACAGGTTTTGGCGCCTGGCTGGGCACGCGCATTCCCGATTGGCTGGCCTTGGATTTCGCCATGCCCATCGCCTTCATAGCCTTAGTGGCCCCAGCGCTGCGCAGCTTACCGCATGTGGTTGCCGCTTTCACCGCAGCGACACTGTCACTCCTCCTTGCGCCCGCACCCTATGGGCTTGGCTTAATCATTGCAGCATTGATCGCCCTCGTTTTGGGCGCTGAGGTGGAGCGACGCATGGGGGCGAGATCATGAGCATTTCGACCGCAACACTTTGGCTTGTGATTGCAGGGCTGGCCTTTGGCTCTTGGCTCCTGCGCTTTTCGTTTTTGGGTATCATCGGCAACAAGGAGCTGCCCGAATGGGTCAAACGCCATCTTCGCTATACGCTTGTGGCTGTCATGCCGGGCATTATCGCACCCCTGGTTTTCATGCCGCGCGCGACAGATGGGGCCTTTGATCTGCCGCGATTTTTAGCAGCGCTGGTGACGCTTTTGGTGGGCGTTTGGAAAGGTAATCTCTTGCTGGCGATCGCAGCCGGCGGCGTTACGCTTTATTCAATGTTAAATTTCGGCTTTTGACCGATCCAGCCGTAAAAATCCGTGCGTTTATCCCTGTCCTCTGGTTGCGAGAATCGCACCGTTCTCACACCGGGTAACGCCGCAAAACGCTCCATAAGCGTCTTGGGAAAAAACGTCGGACCTATGGCCTCAAAGCCCGGAGTGTCGCGCAAGAGCGCGCTCACATTCTGCGCACAGAAGGATTGCATCACCGGCCCATGATCCATCACGCGAGCAAGAAGATCGCCGGCCACCGCATCGGTGACATCTCGGGTTTGCGCCACTGTGTCATGGGTGTTGCGGGTGTGGTAATCGATATAACTGTCCACAACCGCCGGGTTGGCACCGTAGATCACATCGCCGCGCTCTGCCAAACTCGCATGTGACAGACTCCCAGCCGGATCAAAAATGACCCTCTGCGCGCCATTCACGATCAAAGCAGAATGTGCGCCGCTGCCGTCTTGCGTGCTCAGCACAGTGATCAAAGTCAATTTTGCGCCGCCAGGATGCCGATAACGCGGCAGATCAGCCTCACGCATGGCATCGCCCCTAAAGGCCGCGCTGCATCCGACAAGGCACAAAAGCGCCAAGGTCAATGCAGCATATCTCATCGATTTAACCGTTTATGAGATACAAAAGCACCAGGGCCACGAGGATCACAACTGTGCTTTTCGACACGAGGCCCATAAAACCTGCAAAAGTCTTTTCTTGCACGTCTGTATTCATTGTGCCGTGTTCGTGTTTTTGGTCAGCCATAGCGACAACTCCGTTTTATGTTTCGCACTCCCTAGCCTCCAACGCGGCATTTGTCACGCGCGCAGACCCGCCCAGCGGCAAAAAAGCGCGCGTCAGCCTGCGCTAATTCATCACCCAGCGATAGGCGCCGTCTTGGTGCAAACTGCGGGTCACCTCACCGGCATGCCACAGATAGTTGCAATGGGCCAAAGCCTCGACCAGACCAAGCCCATATTCTCCATCGCCGATTTGGCGCTTGAACACGGCCATCATGACCTCTCCGGCGGTTTTTGGAGTTTTCAAATCGGCCCGCAGCCGCGTCAAAGCGCCGTGGTGGTTTTCCTCCAATTGCCGCAGCCGCAGGGGCATGCCGACAAAGGGCAATTTATGACCGGGCAATGCCAAATGATCGGCGCGGGCAAAGTTTTGCAATCGCGCACAGCTGTCAAGCCAGTCCGCCAAAGGATTCGCATCCGGCTCAGTGGGGTAGACCCCGATATTTGAGCTAATGGACGCAATGACCTGATCGCCGCAAAGCACCAAATTATCATCCCGGCTCCAGAACGTCGCATGATCGGGCGCATGCCCATGATCGACGCGAACATCCCAACTGCGCCCGCCCATTTCAATCACGTCACCCTCTTCAATGCGGGTAAACCCAATGGGAATGGGATGCACGATGTCAGAAAAATTGAAGGGACGTTCATCCTGCCGGGCCGCGAGTAAATCAGCCCGCATCCCAGCGCGGCGGTAAAACTCAATCTGACCCTCGGTATAGCGCTCCTGAATATCCATTGTGAGCATACGTCCCATCAGATAGGCCACCTGCGTTGAGACATATTCCGCGCCAAATTCTTCAACAAACCAGCCGTGAAACCCAATATGATCAGGGTGGTGATGGGTTGCCACGACCCGTTTGACCGGCTTGCCGCGCAAAGGCCCCTCAAGCACGGCTTGCCACATCGCCTGCACCCTGCGCGATTTCATCCCCGTGTCGATCAGCGTCCAACCGTCACCGTCATCCAGCACATAGATGTTCACATGATCCAACTTCATCGGCAAAGGCAGCCGCAGCCAATGCACCCCCTCGGCAATTTCGATCATCTCGCCATTTTCAGGGGGCGTTTCCCAAGGGTATCTTATCGTTGTCATAGGCTGGGGTTACGCGGCAAAATCATCAAGCTCAAGCGCATAAAGATCTGCCGCGCCCGCCTGCGCCTGAGCACACAGAGAAGCAGCCTCCGGTAAAAGGCTGTTGACATAGACCCGCGCCAAACGCTGGCGCTTGGCTTGGCCCGACATGGACGCCACCAGATGAAAATATCCGCCCAACACCCGGGCAAAGGCTTTTTGATAAGCCACAGAGCCCGCAAACCGCTCGTTGAGCTCCTGGGCCACCACCCATTGCGTGGTGGCGCGTAACTGCGCAATAGCTGCCAAAACCGCTTTGGCCAAATCACTGTTTGAGGCGGAGGCCAGCGCTTCCATATCATCCATCAGAGCAAAGGCGGCGGCACCCCCATCCATCATCTTGCGCGCCACAAGATCCATAGATTGAATTCCATTTGTGCCTTCATAAATCGGGGTGATCCGCGCGTCGCGCAGATATTGCGCCGCTGCGGTTTCCTCGACAAAACCCATACCGCCGTGAATTTGCACCCCAAGATCGGCCACGGCGACGCCTGTGTCGCTGCCAAAGGATTTGGCAATGGGGGTCAAAAGCGCGGCACGTGCCTGCCAATCGGTATCGCCCGTGGCTTTGGCCATATCAATCGCAATCGCACAGGCCACTCCAATGGAACGCGCCGCAAAAATATCGGCCTTCATCTGCGCCAACATCCGCCGCACATCGGCGTGATCGATAATTGTTCCAGTGCCATCGGCAATGGGCGCGCGCCCCTGTTTGCGGTCCATCGCATAAGCCAGCGCGTGTTGATAGGCGCCCTCGGCCACCCCAACGCCCTGCATCCCGACAGCCAGGCGGGCGTTGTTCATCATGGTGAACATACAGGCCATGCCGTTGTGTTCTTCGCCCACAAGCCAACCAGTTGCGCCCGAAAACTCCATAACCGCGGTCGGACTGCCGTGAATGCCCAGCTTATGCTCCAAGCTGACACAGCGCAGATCATTGCGCGCGCCAAGACTGCCATCGGCATTGGGGATGAATTTTGGCACCAAAAACAGGCTGATCCCCTTGGGACCGGGCTTGGCACCCGGAAGCCGGGCCAAAACCAAATGGCAAATATTCTCTGCCACATCATGTTCACCCCAGGTGATAAAGATTTTCTGGCCTGAGATTTTATAGCTGCCATCGGCTTGCGGCTCGGCCTTACTGCTCAATGCGCCCACATCAGAGCCGGCATGGGGTTCTGTCAGATTCATCGTGCCGGTCCATTCACCAGAAATGAGCTTTGGCAAATACAGCGCTTGCAAATCGGCATTGGCGTGGTGTTCCAGCGCCTCAATCTGACCCTGCGACAAAAGTGGGCAGAGATTGAGAGAGATACAGGCGCCGCACATCATATCATGCATCGCCGTGTTCAAAGCCATCGGCAAGCCCATGCCACCATGCTCTGGCGTGGCGGAAATACCGACCCAGCCACTTTCGGCGATCGCCGCATAGCCATCGGCAAAGCCCGGCGGGGTGCGCACAACGCCGTTTTCCAATTTGGCAGGATGCAAATCCCCGGGCCGTTGCAACGGCGCCATCACCGTATCGCACATCTTGCCGCATTCATTTAAAACCGCATCCGTCAAATCCTGTGTCGCCTCCGAAAAACATTCATTGGCCACCACCGGCGCCAAGGGCACCACTTGGTCGAAAATGAACTGATATTCGCTGACAGGGGCTTGATAGGGCATGAGGAACTCCAAGGATGGCAGTAATCTATTAACAGCGTCTTACCCAAGCCGCTGGCACAAGGAAATAGCTATCGGCCGAAACGCCGCGTCAGGCCCGGCCCGCTTGCCCCGACAATAGGGTTGGATCGACCCCGATTGAGGCCAGAGCCGCCGCCCATTTGGCACCATTGTCCGGGCTGAAAACCAAGTCAAACTCAGCCTCACAAATCAACCAGCCATTGGCCCGAATTTCCGCCTCCAGCTGCCCCGCCACCCAACCTGCATAGCCCAGCGCCAACAAACTCGTCTTCGGTCCCAAACCCCGCGACAGATCTTTGATCGCATCGACCGTGGCCGTCACCGCAAAGCGGTCGTCAATCCGCAGGGTATCAGGATCGCCAACATAATCTGCCGAATGCAGTAAAAACCCGCGCGAAGGTTCGACCGGTCCGCCAAAATGCACAGCAACCTCCGGGGTAAAAGCGCCGATGGGGATATCGAGATGCCCAAGAAGCGCTTTGAGATCTAAGGCCGCATTGGCCTTATTCACAATGAGCCCCATGGCGCCATCCTCGGAATGGGCGCTGATATAGACGACCGAATGCTCAAATCGCGGATCACCCATGCCCGGCATGGCCACCAAGAGTTTTCCAACAAGAGTCGTCTGCGCGTCAGTCATGCTAAGAACATGAATAGGAAAGAGCAAAACAACAAGTGCTGTCACTGAGATTTTTCTGTACCCTGGCGGCCTGCGCCAAATTGTGCCACCTGCCAGCTGGCGCGGACACTTGCGAAGACGGGCTTGCTCAATAAAAAGTGAGTTCGTATTTCAGCGNAAAGACGTTAGAANGAACCCCATGAAACACANTGTGCACCGCATCACCACATTCCTCCTCTGCGCNTTTTGCCTCNCCCCTGCCGCCCTCGCACAGGATCTGGACGATATTTTGCAGGCCNAATTGCGGCCAGGATGGCGCACTGAGGATGGCATCCANATGGCGGCGCTTCAACTCGATATGGCGCCGGGGTGGAAAACCTATTGGCGCCAGCCGGGAGACAGTGGCATCCCGCCGCGCTTTGATTTTTCTCAATCTGTGGGCGTTCAGGCCTTCGAGGTTTTTTACCCAACGCCAGAAATTTCGTGGCTCGG
>JGI26079J46598_1000280_pt1 | contig 20948 bp, 20 predicted proteins | sample SaaInl59LU_5_DNA_FD_46598 | JGI IMG/M metagenome (IMG submission 46598) | reverse complement strand
ATTCTAATTTTTAAAGTTTTGTTTCTAAGTTGCATCAAGCCAGTGTCATCTAATAAATAATCTATAGTATTTAGTAAAAAATCTTTGTTACCAAATTGTTGATTGGTCCATTTATCTCTAGCCAAGTCATATGGTTTTCCCTTTAAAAGTTGATTTTTACCAACATCACCATCTGCAATAACCACCATTTTATTTGGGGCAGATTGCTCTTTATAAAACTTACTTGTAAATGGTTTTACTCTGTTTTTGTAAGCAGAGGTAAACTGCCCTTCTAATAAAACAGCAAATAGTTGATTGCCACTTTTATAATCAGTTTCTAGAACTTCTTCAGCAATAGATTGTAACTCTATAAAAACAGGTGTACCTACTTTTTGAGTTAACACAGAGCTTACCAATAAAGGAGTTTTTTTAATATTGTTTTTAAGTGTATCTATTTGATTTGCAAATTGTAACCTAACAGGTGTTACGTTTTTTGTAATTACATTGTTTGGGTTTGCACCAGCTAAAGGATGATAAAACCAATCTAAATTTTTAAACTGTGTTTGATTGCCAACTTGCCCAGTTGCTACTGGAATTTCAGCAGCATATAAATCTTTGATTAAACTACTGTTAATACGAACTCCGTAAGAAAATAAGAGGTCAGTAAGGTTTAAATCTCTTGGGTAAGCCAACATTTTATTATTGGTTGCCAAACTATCTTGGTCTGTTTGCACCATGTCTAGCATCCAAAGTGTTTTACCACCATTTGCAATAAACTGATCTAAAACTAATTTTTCTTTTTCACTAAATTTTTCAGTAGGTTTGGCAATAACTGCCAAATCTAAATTTAACAAGTCGCTTAAAGTTTGTTGTGGGTTTTTTGTAACCGAATCTAAGGTAAATTTTGCCAATCTGTATTTTTTAGCAACTTCACTTAAATAGCTATATTGATACATATCTTGCAATTCTCCATTTCCTATCAAAATAGCCACTTTTTTTTGTATATCTGTATTTACAGTATTGATAGCATTAGAAAAACTATATTCTAAATTTTCTATCGCTTTTTGTAATTGCTCTTTTTGAGAGGCTAACATGGCATTTGGTAATAGAGAAAAAATACTTGTTTTTTTACCATAATTAATTTCTGCCCAAGGAAAAATAATTGCTTCCGTCATTTTACCTTCTTCTTCAACAGTTAATTGACTTGGCATCATCCCTTTTTTTATCAACGCTTCACGTTGGTTATCTGGGTTTTCAAAATTGATGATAATATTGCTGTTCTCAGAAGCAAGTTCTTCTAAATATTGTTGGGTTTCTATTTGTAGTCTTTTAAATTCTGATGGAAAATCGCCCTCTAAATAAACATTTATAAATAAGGTTTTATTAACCTTAGAAATTATATCTAGAGTAGTTTTAGAAAGGGTATACCGTTTATCAGAAGTTAAATCGAATCTTTTGTAAACAGATTGACTTGCATAATTAAATACTATAATGGCTATAATTAAAAGTATGATACTTTTTACTTTTTTATTCATTTTCTAATTGTGTTTTAGTGATGAATAAAAAGAAAACAGTAATACTTAAAAAATAGATAAGATCTCTCGTGTCTATAACTCCTCTAGAAATACTTTTAAAATGCTCATTGATNCCAATTTTTTTGATAGCTAAATTATTATCAAATGTAGCTGAAAGTGCATCAAAACCATAAAATAATAAAAAGGTAATTAGCACCCCTAAAATAAATGCCACAATTTGATTTTTAGAAAGGGTAGAGGTAAATAAGCCAATAGCTGTATAGGTAGCAGCCAAAAAAAACAAGCCAATATAGGAACCAATAATGGTTGCAAAATCTAAATTCCCAACAGGATTGCCCAAATTATAAACTGTATATACATAAGTAAACGTGGGGATAATTGCAATAATTACCAGTAATAAAGATGCCCAAAATTTACCCAAAACAATTTGCCAATCAGTAATGGGTTTGGTTTTTAAAATCTCTATGGTTCCATTGTTAAATTCGTCTGCAAAACTTTTCATGGTAATGGCAGGTATTAAGAATATAAAAACCCAAGGAGCTAAATAGAAAAACGAATTTAAATCTGCAAAACCAGCATTTAAAATATTAAAGTCGTCCTTAAAAGAAAACAAGAANAAACCATTTACAAGCAAGAATACCCCAATTACTAAATAAGCAATTGTAGACGAGAAAAACGAGTTGAATTCTTTTTTTAGTATGGCAAACATATTTTATTTTTCTTATAACTTTTAAACTTATAGTAAAGTTACTTTTTTGTCTACACTCCAAGCCTCTGCTTTGTCATTAAAAAGCGCTTTGGTTTTTGTCCAAACATTTTTAAAAAGTTCAGAGTTTCTGTAATTTTCTAAATCTTGCTCAGTTTCCCAGTATGAATACGTAAAAAAAAGTTCTTTATTATTTTTATCTTGATATAATTCTAAAAGTTTACAGCCTTCAGAGCTTCTAATAAATTTCTTTTTTTCTTCAAAAATAGCTTTAAAAGTTTCTATATGTTCTTGATGAAAACTCATCTTTACAATTCTAACAAACATGCTTAATTTAATATGGTAAATTCTTGGTTTGGTTTATTTTCAAAAGTAATGGTAACAACATCTCTATACTCTAAACCTAAGAGAGAGCTTGCGCCACCAACGGTGTCTAAATTACTTCTGTAAATAGCTAGTTCTAGGTATGCTGCAGAGTTAAAAAGCGCTAATTTATGCCCTTCATACTGTTGATTGCTATAAGCGCTATTACTTGCAACTTCGTTATATTTAGAAAAAATTTTAGTGAATTTATGTTTTTTTGCATTGATCGTAAAGTTTCTTCCTTTACCAATATCTTGAAACATTTTTTTATTAATGTTGGTAATTACATTTCCGTAATTATCAATGTATAAAACACCACCAATTATTTGATCTTGTTGTTGATTGGTTTTTGGCTGTATTTCTATAATTTTCTTAAAATCTTCAATTTCTTTACCTATTACGGTCAAGTTACCCCCTCTAATAATAAAGCAAGCTACCTGAACAAATACATCTAATACAGGAAAACTACTTTCAATTCGATCATGTATATTAATTTCTACAATTTTTTTAGGTTTTACTTCAGAAGCAATCATAGAAATTAAACCATTGTCTGGACAAACAAAAAAATGATCGTCTAATTCTAAAGCAATGTGTTTATTCTCTGCACTTAACTCAGAATCTACCCCCACAATATGTACTGTGCCTTTAGGAAAGCTTTTGTAAGAGTTTTTTAAAATATAGGCAGTTTCTGTAATGTTAAAAGGAGAGATTTCATGGGTAATATCAATAATGTTTACTTCCGGTAATTCAGAAAAAATAGCTCCTTTTACAGCCCCCACAAAATGGTCTTTTGTTCCGAAATCTGTGGTAAGTGTTATAAAAGACATAAAAATTACTGTTAATTAAATGTGTAAAAGTTGTTAACTATTTTACGCAAATCTAATCAATTTAGAAATTTTATTCGCTATTTTTAGTTGAAATAAAATAGATATTAAACTTCAAAAAATAAACATTTGAACGAACGCATTATAGAGCTAGAAGAAATAAACCCAAAAGACTTTTTTGGGGCACATAATAGTACCATAGAGCAGTTAAAAAGGTATTTTCCAAAAATTAAAATCGTAGCACGTGGCTCTAAAATGAAAATTTATGGAGCATCTAATTTGTTAGACGAATTCGAAATTCGTTTAGAGCGTTTAATAAAGTATTATAACAGATATAATAAGTTAGATGAAAATAGTATAGAGCGTATTTTAACATCTACAGGACATGAAGAAAAAACAACAGCTTNTAAAAACACAAAAGATGTTTTAGTTCATGGTGTAAGCGGTAAATTAATTAAGGCACAGACCGAAAATCAACGCAAAATGGTTTCTTTAATGCAAAAAAATGATATGCTTTTTGCTGTTGGGCCAGCAGGTACAGGAAAAACATATACAGCAGTAGCATTGGCAGTAAAAGCATTAAAAGAAAAAGAAGTAAGACGTATTATTTTAACAAGGCCTGCTGTAGAATCTGGAGAAAACTTAGGTTTTCTACCTGGAGATTTGAAAGAAAAATTAGACCCATACATGCAGCCATTATATGATGGCTTAAGAGATATGATTCCTCATGAAAGATTAGAATCTCACCTAGAAAAAGGTGTCATACAAATAGCACCTNTAGCTTTTATGCGTGGTAGGACTCTAGATAATGCCTTTGTAATTTTAGATGAAGCACAAAATACAACCCATAATCAAATGAAAATGTTTTTAACAAGAATGGGTAAAAATGCAAAGTTTATCATTACAGGAGATCCAGGTCAGATAGATTTACCAAGAAAACAGGTTTCTGGATTAAAAGAATCTTTGTTAGCACTAAAAGATATAGAAGGTATTGCGCAAGTATACTTAGACGATAAAGACGTTGTAAGACACAGGTTGGTTAAAAAAATTATTACTGCTTATAAAGGTATAGAAACAGAATANCTTATTNTAAATGGAGTATAGAAGTGATTTTATTGAAAGAGAAATACAGAAAATAATACTTCTTATAAGAAATTTAATGGCTAATTTAGGAGAAGAAGGTAATGTTAATCTTAAAGCTTTAGATCAAGAGTTAAAAGAAAAATTAGATTTCGGATTTTTTGAAATTTTTGAATTGAGCAATGAAGATTTAAAAAAGAAAATAAATGGAGTAGATATTTTAATTTTAGAGGAATTATTAAGAGTATTATATAAAATAACTATTCAAAATGTAACTCATTTAAAATCTAATACACTAAAAAGAGTTTCTTTACAGATAATTGATGAAATTGAAAATAAATCAAGTGTTTATTCTTTTGAAATACAGCAAATAAAAAACTATTTTAAATCTGAATAAAAAGATTTAGAAGACTTATTTTTGCCAAACAAACAACACAATATTAAAAATGAATACAATTAATGAAACAAATTTTAAATTTCCCAATTTAAAATCTGTTTACAAAGGTAAAGTTAGAGAGGTTTACAATATCAATGATGAGCTTTTGGTAATGATTGCTACAGACAGATTGTCTGCTTTCGATGTAATTTTACCACGTCAAATTCCTTTTAAAGGCCAAATATTAAATCAGATTGCAACCAAAATGATGAATGATACAGCAGATATTGTTCCTAATTGGTTAATTGCAAATCCAGATGAAAATGTAGCAGTAGGGCATTTGTGTGAGCCTTTTAAGGTAGAAATGGTTATTCGTGGTTATTTATCAGGTCATGCAGCTAGAGAATATAAAGCTGGAAAAAGATTACTTTGTGGTGTATCAATGNCAGAAGGTTTAAAAGAAAATGATCAATTTCCAANANCAATAATTACACCATCTACCAAAGCTGATAATGGCGAACATGATGAAGATATTTCTAGAGAAGAAATTTTAACTAAGGGTATCGTTTCAGAAGAAGATTATTTAGTTTTAGAAGATTACACACGCAAATTATTTAAAAGAGGTACAGAAATAGCTGCAAAAAGAGGCCTTATTTTAGTGGATACCAAATATGAGTTTGGGAAAACAAAAGATGGTAAAATTGTATTGATTGATGAAATTCATACACCAGATTCTTCACGTTATTTTTATGCAGAAGGTTATCAAGAAAGACAAGATAAAGGCGAAGCACAAAAACAATTATCTAAAGAATTTGTAAGACAATGGTTGATAGAGAATGGTTTTCAAGGAAAAGAAAATCAGCAAATACCAGAAATGTCTGATGAGAAAATTATAGAAATATCAAACAGATACATAGAGTTATACGAACAAATTACTGGAGAAACGTTTGTAAAAGCATCTACAGAAAATGTATTAAATAGAATTGAAGAGAATGTAAATTCTTTTTTTAAAAAATAAATCTATTAAATTAAAAGACCTCACAGGTGTCAAAAAATCTGTGAGGTCTTATAAACTGAAAAAAATGATTATAGAACCAAGAACAAGAGGCTTTATTTGTTTAACATCACATCCAACAGGTTGTGCGCAAAATGTAAAAAATCAAATAGAATACGTTAAATCAAAAGGTAAAATAAAAGGACCCAAAAAAGTATTGGTAATAGGTTCGTCAACAGGATTTGGTTTGGCGTCTAGAATCACAAGTGCATTTGGTTCAGATGCTGCAACAATTGGCGTGTTTTTCGATAAACCTGCTTCAGAAGGCAGACCAGCTTCACCTGGTTATTACAATACTGCAGCTTTTGAAAAAGAAGCACACAAAGCAGGTTTGTATGCAAAAAGTATTAATGGTGATGCTTTTTCAAACGATATAAAACAACAAGTTGTCAATTTAATTAAAGAAGACTTAGGCCAAATAGACTTGGTAATTTACAGTTTGGCTTCACCTGTTAGAACACATCCAGAAACGGGTAAACGTTACAAATCGGTTTTAAAACCAATAGGAGAAGTTTTTACCAATAAAACAGTAGATTTTCATACGGGTAAAGTATCAGAAATCTCTATAAATCCTGCAGAAGGAGAAGATGTAGAAAATACCATAACTGTAATGGGTGGTGAAGATTGGAAAATGTGGATGGACGCCTTAAATGCAGAAAATTTACTATCTAAAGGTGCAACAACTGTTGCTTATTCTTACATTGGACCAGAAGTTACCAAGCCAGTTTACAGAAACGGAACTATAGGTGCAGCAAAAGATCATTTAGAAGCAACAGCTTTCGAAATTACAGACGCTTTAAAATCTGTAGGAGCTAAGGCATACGTTTCTGTAAATAAAGCATTGGTAACTCAAGCTAGTTCTGCCATTCCAGTAATTCCATTATATATTTCTTTGTTGTATAAGGTAATGAAAGAAAAAGGAACTCACGAAGGTTGTATAGAGCAAATTCAACGTTTATATAGCCAAAGATTGTTTACAGAAGGTACTATTCCTTTAGATGAAAAAGGAAGAATTAGAATTGATGATTGGGAAATGGCTGAGGATGTTCAAAAAGAAGTAATTGCGCTTTGGGAGTCTGCAACCACAGAAAATCTTACTGAAATTGGAGATTTAGAAGGTTATAGCAACGATTTTTACAACCTCTTTGGTTTTAAAGTTGATGGTGTAAACTATGATGTAGATGTAAACGAAATGGTAACATTACCAAGTGAAAAGTTATAGTATAACAAATACAAAACCTCAAATATTTCTATAATTATTTGAGGTTTATTTTTTTAATGAAAGCAGTAAACATAAAACAACTTAAAGACGAACTCTCGCACAAATCTGCGAATGAGTTAAAAGAATTGTGTTTGCATTTAGCAAGATTTAAAAAAGAAAATAAAGAACTGTTAACCTATTTATTATTTGAATCTCATGACGAAGAAATTTACATTCAAACCATAAAAGAAGAGGTAGATTTACAATTTGAAGAAATAAATACAAAGAATTTTTTTTATATAAGAAAAAGCACCAGAAAAATATTAACGTCTATAAAAAAACATATTAGATACTCTAAAAAGAAAGAAACAGAAGCAGAATTGCTATTATATTTTTGTAAAAAATTAAAGGATTTTAAACCTTCTATAAAAAGAAGCACCCGTTTGCAAAATATATTTGATATGCAACTAAGAATTGCAAAAAAAGCCATGGATAAATTACATGAAGATTTGCAATATGATTTTCAATTACAAATTGATGAATTGTTAGATAATGTCTAAAGAAAGACCAATTTTAAAGGGTTTGTTAAAAGAAGGCACTACAGATGTAGAAACTTTTCAGAACCAAACTATAAGACCCATTATTAAAATGCAACATGCATTATTAATTGCCTCTTTTGTAAAGTATTTACAAAAAAGAAAAATAGATTTTAGCCGTTTAACAGTTTCAAAAAAAAATCAAAAAATTGTTACTATTTATAAAACAGATCATAATCATAAAAATATTACTCTAGGCCTAATTATTGGCCATTTTACAATTGATGAGTTTTCTTTTTACAATACAAATGCATCAGAGTTAAATAGAAGAATATTACAGATTATTAGCCAAAGATTAATAGATAGTTTTCCAGAAATTACTGCATAAAAAAGCCGCTATCGTGTTAAATAGCGGCCCATCAATCAACCAAAAAACTTCATATTTATATTAAATGCTTCATATAAAAAGAAGTATAACATCAAATTTTATGAAACAAAGATACAATATAATTGTTTAATAAAATGTTAAAAAAATTAAACAAAACTGAAGTAGTGTTAAAAAAAAAGTGATGCAAAAGAACCTTTTTTTATATGATTAGATTATTTCTGGGTCAATAATTTTTTCTGATACTTACCTTGTACAATATCAATAATAACAAGAATAGCTATTACAAAGTAAAAAGTTGTTTTGCTCATAGGTACAATTTCATTGCCAAATAGTTTTAAATGCGCTAAATGGCCACCTTCTGTTACTAACATTATTCCTACTATAAAAAGGATAAACAGCCCTAAAACTTCATACATTCTGTTTTTAGATAGAAATATCGAAATTTTATTTGCCATTAATAACATTAACAAACCACTTACAACAATGGCAGTTGCCATCACTATAAATGCAGTAGTTTCGTTTTCTATTTCTTTGGTTAAGCCAATAGCGGCTAAAATAGAATCAAAAGAAAAAACTAAGTTCATTAAAACAATGCTAAAAATTACAGATTTAGAAGATTTGGACCCTTTTTCTGTAGTCATTTCAGAAAACTCTAACCCTTTTGTAGAAATCATGTACCAAATTTCTTTAATGGCAGTATAAATAATAAAACCACCACCAGCTAAAACAATTAAACTATGGCCATTAAATGCAAACTTTATAATATTTTCTATTTCTCCCGTTAAAAAACTAAATGGCTTTTGAAAATATTTAATTAAAGAAACCAATATTAATAACAAAACAATACGGAGTGCAATAGCAATTAAAATCCCTACTTTACGAACCCTTTTTTGGTCGGTTTGTGGCGCCTTTTTAGACTCTAAAGAAATGTATAATAAATTATCGAAACCTAATACAGCTTGTAATACAATTAACATAATTAGGGTAAAAATTACTTGTAACATTTTCTGTTTTTTTTGTTGATGATTCCAAATATATTTTGATTGCAACGGTTATGCAATAGAAAATGTATTTATTTCTAAAAAAGATTTTCCCAAAGAATTTTAAAACTAACAAAAGCAATTAATACTGAAGTAGTTTTTTTTAATTGAATAGGTGTAAAAAATTGGTTGCTTAACCTGTTTCCAATTTGACCACCTATAAAAACAGTAACTAATAAAACACTCGTAAGTTGCCAATTTATAGAAAATTGTGGGTTGCTAATTTGCCCAAATAAACCAGCTGTAGAGTTTACTAAAATGAAAACACTTGCTGCAGCAGCAATTTTTTGGGGTGTATTCCAATCTGTAAGATGTAATAAAGGAGCTAAAAAAATACCGCCACCAATACCCANCATACCCGAGATAAAACCNATAATAGATCCGTAAAAAGCATTTTTTTTATGATTGATTTTTGCTGTTTGTTTTGATGCAATTTTTTTTGAAAGCCACATGCTTAAAGCAGCAAATAAAAGTGTAAAACCAAGTAAGATAAAAAAGAAATTTTGATTTATTTTTAAATATCCACCTAAAAAAGCAAAGGGAAGACTAAACAAAACAATAGGTAGTAATTGTCGCCAATTAATTATTTTCTGCTTTTGAAAAAAATACACGTTTCCAGAGACTACCATAATGTTACATAACAAAGCTGTTGCTCTTATTTGATAAAAAGCAATACCAGTTAAAGCCAAAACAGCCAAATAACTAGAGCCACCTCCAAACCCTACAGAAGCATATAATACTGCAACTGTAAAAAAGAGTAAAATAATAAAGAAGTATTCTTGTAATACTATAAGCATTTATTTTTTTTAAAGGCTATCTAAAATACTATTTTAATTTAGAAAATAATTAATATTTTTATTATTATACAATAATATTTGCTAAATTAATATATATATGCTAATTTTATATACATGAAACTAAATAACTGTCCAAATTGTTCTTCAGACAATTGTGTTAAAAGTGGAGTTGTTAACAAAAGACAACGCTATAAATGCAAAAGTTGTAACTATTATTTTACTGTAAATAAGCTTGGAAAAAAAATAGACGATTACTTTGTAAACAAAGCATTACAACTCTATTTAGAGGGGTTAAGTTATCGAGAAATTGAACGAATACTAGGGGTGTCTCATGTTAGTATTTTAAACTGGGTAAAAAGATATGGTATAAAAAGACCACAAAATAAAAATTACCATCCTACCTATAAAATATTAAATGCCAAAGAATTAGGTTTTTACTTTCAAAATGCTGATAATTTAAAAGGAGCAGGAGTAGTAGTTACAGAGTTAGGAGATAAGTTTATGTTAATTAAATGGGAGCGATTTAAGAATTAGATATACTATTTTAACAAAAATATATAGTATTTTTTTTTTAACATAAGTTTTTGATGACATTCGTCGAGTGCACAAATCAATTTTTTAATCAATCAATAACTTATGAAACAATTAACTTTAAGATTATATATTTTTCTTTCTATAGTTTCTATATCTGTATTTGCTCAAGGGTCTCCAGATTATAATGGAGGTATTAAAGTAAAGCTAGATGAAGAAGGGAAAAAATATATTAGAATTATTTCCTGGGCTCAAATTTGGGGTCAGAACAATAGCGATGCTGCTCCAACAGCAGCTAAAACCAATTTTAATTTAAGACGTGCAAGAATATTAATGTTTGCTCAAATTAATGAGAAATTTTTAATCTTAACTCACTTTGGATTAAATAGTCTAAAAGGAGCAAATATGTCTCCTTTAGGAAAAGGAGAAAGCTCTCAATTATTTTTTCACGACGTCTGGGGGCAATATCAATTGGGTAAAAATCATACTATTGGAGCTGGACTGCATTATTTTAACGGTATTTCTCGTTTAAACAATCAAAGTACATTAAATATGATGACTTTAGATAACAACCGCCAATCTTGGGCAACAATAGGTTTGTCAGATCAATTTGCTAGACATTTAGGAGTTTTCTTAAAAGGAAAATTTGGAAAATTACAATANAGATTGNCAGTTAATGATGCCGTTGTAAACGGGTTGGATGCTAGAACACCNGTAAATAGTGGTGAATCTATTTATGGTGGATCAAGATTATTAGGAACCAAAAAGGCAGGAAAAACTTTTGCAGGCTATTTCGATTATCATTTTTTAGAGCAAGAATCTAATTTTTTACCATATAAAGTTGGTTCTTATTTAGGAGGAAAAAAAGTATTTAACATTGGAGCTGGTTTTTTTGCACATCCTAATGGTTCTGTAGTAGCTAATAGTGCAGGAAACTTATCAGGAGAAAATGTATCTATTTTTGCTGTTGATGCTTTTTACGACACACCACTTTCTGATGATGGTAGTGCTTTAACAGCTTATGCAGTTTATCAAAATAATAATTATGGAAAAGATTATTTATTTAGCGCATATGGAACAGGTACTATGTTATACGGCCATCTTGGGTATGTTTTAGCAGGCGATAAAAACAAAACAAGATACCAGCCTTATATTTCTTATGGAAGTAATTCTTATGATGCCACACCTAATAATCGTAATTTATTTGGTATAGGAGCAAATGCCTATTTCAGTGGTCATAATTCAAAATTAACATTAGAATATAAAAATCAAAAATTTGGTACTATAAACCAAAATACATTAACACTTCAAGCAATGATTTATCTATAAAATTAAAAAATATGTCAGAAAGTAAAAATGCAAAAAAATATTGGAAAGAAAATCTAAAGTACCTAGCCATCTTATTGGTAATCTGGTTTGTAGTTTCCTATGGATGTGGAATTCTTTTTAGAGAAGAATTAAATCAATATAGATTAGGAGGCTTTAAACTAGGTTTTTGGTTTGCCCAACAAGGATCAATTTATGTATTTGTGATACTCATTTTCGTATACGTAAGATTGATGAATAAACTAGATAAAAAATACGGTTACGATGAAGAGTAATCAAATAAANTCAACTAAAAAATAAAAAATTATGAGCGTTCAAACTTGGACTTGGATTATAGTAGGAATAACTTTTGCACTCTATTTTGGAATTGCAATTTGGGCAAGAGCAGGTTCTACAAAAGAATTTTATGTTGCTGGTGGTGGTGTTTCTCCATTAGCAAACGGAATGGCAACAGCAGCAGACTGGATGAGTGCAGCTTCATTTATATCTATGGCAGGTATTATTTCCTTTGCAGGATACGATGGTTCTGTGTATTTATTAGGTTGGACAGGAGGTTATGTACTTCTAGCACTTTTATTAGCTCCTTATCTTCGAAAATTTGGAAAATTTACCGTTCCAGATTTTATTGGAGACAGATATTATTCAAATGGAGCAAGAACAGTAGCTATAATTTGTGCGTTAATTGTATCATTTACATACGTAGCTGGTCAAATGAGAGGTGTAGGAATTGTATTCTCGCAATTTTTACAAGTAGAAATTATTTGGGGTGTAGCTATTGGTATGTGTATTGTATTGGTTTTTGCCTTTTTAGGAGGTATGAAGGGAATAACATATACGCAAGTAGCACAATATTGTGTTTTAATTTTTGCATTTATGGTGCCAGCTTTTTTTATTTCTTTTCAAATGACAGGAGATGTAATTCCTCAAATAGGAATGGGAGGCACNTTAGAAGATGGAACATATCTTTTAGATAAATTAGATAGCTTACACACACAGTTAGGTTTTAAAGAATATACAACTGGTTCTAAATCAACTTGGGATGTTTTTGCAATTACATTAGCATTAATGGTAGGCACAGCAGGATTACCTCATGTAATTGTGCGTTTTTTTACTGTACCTAAAGTAAAAGATGCACGTAAATCTGCTGGTTACGCCTTGTTTTTAATTGCAATCTTATATACAACAGCTCCAGCTATTTCAGTTTTTTCTAGAACAAACTTAATTGAAACTGTTAGTGAAACTAAATACTCTGAAATTCCTGAATGGTTTAAAAATTGGGAAAACACAGGTTTAATAGCTTGGACAGATAAAAATGGCGATGGTAAAATACAATATATTGCAGGGAATGCTTTAGATGGTAAAAAACCAGTTTACACAGAAACAAGAGGTATTTATGGCGAACGAATGATTGCGAATGCAAGTGCAGCCAGAAATGAGTTGTATGTTGATAGAGATATTATGGTTTTGGCCAACCCAGAAATTGCAGGCTTACCAAATTGGGTAATTGCATTGGTGGCTGCAGGTGGTTTGGCAGCAGCCTTATCAACAGCAGCAGGTTTGTTATTAGTAATATCAACTTCTATTTCTCATGATTTAATTAAAAAACAAATCAAACCAGATATTTCAGATAAAGGAGAGTTAATGTGGGCAAGAGCTTCAATTTTTGTAGCAATTTTAATTTCTGGATATTTTGGTATCAATCCACCAGGGTTTGTCGCCGCAACTGTAGCATTGGCTTTTGGTTTGGCAGCAGCATCCTTTTTTCCTGCAATCATACTGGGTATTTTTGATAAAAGAATGAATAAAGAGGGAGCCATTTCAGGTATGGTTGTTGGAATCATTTTAATGTTGTTTTACATGATGAAATATAAATTAGACATGTTTGGAGGAGGTACAAAAGAAGATTGGTGGTTTGGCACATCACCAGAAGGTTTTGGTACAGTTGCTATGATTGTAAATGTTGTAATTTCTTTAGTGGTTTCTAGAGTTACAGCAGCACCCCCAAAAGATGTGGTAGACATCGTAGAGAGAATTAGAATTCCTTCTGGAGCAGGAGAGGCTTCAGTACATTAACCATAAAAACCAGCACTTTTTTTAAAGTGCTGGTTTTTAAAAATAGATGAAAATTAATTTTGAAAAAAAGACACGAACAAAAATTAGTATTATTATCTTTAGGATTATTTATTGTTTTAAATATTCCTTTTTTGTTAGTATTTAATAGTGCTAATACTGTTTTTGGGGTTCCTGTTTTTTATTTTTCAATATTTATAATTTGTTTACTATCGGTTTTAATATCTTATTATATCTTAAAGCGTTTTTATGAGTAATTGGTTGCTAACCTTAATAATACTTTTTTATTTAGGGTTGCTTTTTTATGTAGCCTATTTTGTAGAAAAAAAGACCAAGAATAAGTGGTTAAATAGCCCATTTATTTACGCTTTGTCTTTTGCTGTATATTGCTCTGCATGGACTTATTATGGTAGTATTGGCGTTGCTGCCAATAAAGGGGTAAATTTCTTAACCATTTATTTAGGACCAGTCATCGCAGCACCCTTATGGATTATTGTTTTAAGAAAAGTAGTTCGTATTTCTAAGCAACATAAAATATCATCGTTAGCAGACTTTATCTCATTACGTTATGGTAAAAACAGGTTTTTAGGAGCTTTAGTCACTTTAATTTGTCTTGCTGGTATTTTACCCTATTTGTCACTGCAATTAAAAGCAATTTCAGAAACTTTTAAAATAATGACAACTAAAAGCAATTATGAATCAGGTTCAATTTTTGATGATTCTACATTTTATATCGCTTTAATTTTAGCCGTTTTTGCTGCATTTTTTGGAACACAAACTACAGATGCATCTCAAAAACACAGAGGAATTATTGTTTCAATTGCTTTAGAATCTGTATTAAAATTAGTCTTTTTTCTAATTATAGGTATTTATGTTACATATTATTTATTTGATGGAATGTCAGATATTATCACTCAATTTTCTACAACTAAAAATTTTAATAGGGTTGTTACTCTAGGAGGTTTAGAAGAAGGGTTTAATTGGTTTTTTACCATTATGTTGTCCTTTATAGCTATTTTTTTATTACCAAGACAATTTCAAGTTTCTGTTTTAGAAAATAACAAAGAAAGGCATATTAAAACAGTTATTTGGGTATTCCCACTGTATCTTTTATTATTTAATATTTTTGTTGTTTTTATAGCTTATGCAGGTAAAATTAATTTAGGAGATACTGTAAATGCCGAGTATTTCTCTCTACTACTTCCATTAAGTCAAGGGCATACATTTTTGGCAACCTTGGTTTTTTTTGGTGGTTTATCTGCAGTGATTTCTATGGTGATTATTTCATCATTGGCATTGTCTATTATGATAAGTAATAACCTTATAATTCCTTATGGGTTTTTATCAAAATTTAGTAAAAGTAAATCTGATGAAAATAATAGGTTCATTAAAAATATTAGACGATTCGCTATTTTCTTTATTATTATTGTAGCTTATGCTTTTTATTACAATTTTTCTGTTCAACTTTCATTGTACTCTATAGGTTTAACAGCTTTTGTTGTTATTGCACAATTGGCTCCATCATTTTTTATCGGTTTATTCTGGAATAGAGGAGCCTCAAAAGGTGCAATTATTGGTATTATTGGTGGGTTTTTAGTTGCTTTTTATACATTATTATTACCATTTACTATAGAAGCAATTACTGGTGATACAAGCTTTGTAGAAAATGGGTTATTTTCTGTAAACCTTTTAAAACCTCATGCTTTATTTGGAATTGATTTTTTATCACCAGCTGCACACGCCTTTTTTTGGAGTTTTAGTGTAAACATATTTTTGTATATCTATTTTTCTTTAAATACAGTTGGTAATTATAGAGAACGAAATTATGCTGAAATGTTTGTGGATAGTAAAAACTTTTCAGAGTTACAAGATGGTGCTTATGTGTGGAAAGGTGAAGCTTATGTAGACGATATAAGAGACGTTTTAAATCGTTTTTTAGGAATAAATAAAACAGAAAAAGCGCTTAGAATCTTTTTTAAAAAATATAAAATACCCGAAAACACAAAACTTGCAGATGCAAGGCTTATTAATTTTTCAGAACAATTATTAACAGGTACTATTGGTTCTGCATCAGCAAAAATGTTAATTTCTAATGTAGTAAAAGAAGAAGAATTAAGCTTGTTAGAAGTGCTTAAAGTGTTAGAAGAATCTAAAGAGGCTATTGCACAAAGTAAAATGTTAGAAGAAAAATCTAAAGAACTTTCAACATTAGCAAGGCAACTAAAAAATGCAAATAAAGAATTAATTGAAAATGATTTGCAAAAAGATGAATTTTTAGACACAGTAGCACATGAGCTTAAAACACCATTAACGGGTATTAGAGCATCAACAGAATTGTTGTTAGATGATGTAGAAATGCCATCAGAAATGAAAGATAAGTTTTTAAACAATATGCTTCAAGACTCTGAACGGTTATCAAGATTGATTAATAATATTCTTGATTTCGAAAAGCTGGCTACAAATCGTCAAGAGTTAAATTTTAAAGTTAATGATATAAGCAAGACAATAGCAAAAACTGTAAAGGCGTTGCAGACCAATGCAAATAAAAAAAGGATTACGATTAAGCAATTAAATAATTATATTTTTAAATTAAAATATGATGAAGATAGAATAGTACAAGTACTTGTCAACCTTATTTCTAACGCTATTAAGTTTTGTCCAGAGCAAACAGGAGAAATAAAAATTGATTATCGATTAGGGAATGATAATATCGAAATTTCTGTTTCGGATAACGGAAAAGGAATTCCAAAAGAAGATCAAGATTTTATTTTTAATAAGTTTTATCAGTCAAAAAACCAAAACATTATAAAACCAGAAGGTACAGGTTTAGGACTAGCGATTAGCAAAAGAATTATTGAAAAACATAGCGGTAAAATATGGTTGCACAAAACCAGTGAAAATGGTACAGAAATTAAAGTAAAACTGCCTATATAAAGATGAAAAAGATATTAATTGTAGATGATGAACCCAATATTGTAATGACCTTAGAATATGCGTTTAAAAAAAAGAATTTTCAAGTTTTTATTGCTAGAGATGGTAGTGAAGCATTAGAAATAATAAAAACTGAAATTCCTGATGTAATTCTTTTAGATGTTATGATGCCAAAAGTAGATGGGTATAAAACCATTGAACATATTAAAAAAAATAAACTTTTAAAAGAAACAAAAGTAGTATTTCTATCTGCTAAAAGTAAAACTTCAGACATTCAAAAAGGTTTAGAATTAGGAGCTGATAAATATTTTACAAAACCATTTTCTATTCGAAAAATAGTGTTAGAAGTAAATGAATTAATCAATTAAAAAACATGAAATTATCATTAAATCCATTAACATCAGATATTTTTATTACCATTTATGTGGTAATAACTTTATTTATTCGATTTAAGTTTGAACATAATAATTATGCTGTTAGTCCAGGATTATCTTTAATTTTTGGATTATGTTGTGTAGCCGTTTTATGGTCATTAATTAAATTGAAAATTTTAAATCCAAATTGGTTTGGATTATTTAAAACATCAAAAAAAAATCAATAACTAAAAATTAAATAATATGAGTAATTATCATATAAAAAACTTTCCAGAATATTATCACGTTTACAGAAACTCAGTTAGAGAACCAGAAACGTTTTGGGAAGAAATAGCAGAAGAACACTTTGTATGGAGAAAAAAGTGGGATAAAGTATTAGAATGGGATTTTAGCAAACCAGAAATAAAATGGTTTGAAGGTGCTCAATTAAATATTACAGAAAACTGTATAGATAGGCATTTAGCTACAAGAGGAGATAAAACAGCCATTCTTTTTGAACCTAACAATCCAGAGGAAGAGGCGCAGCATATTACCTATAATGAACTTTCAGAAAAAGTAAATCAGTTTGCAAACGTTTTAAAAGAAAATGGTATCAAAAAAGGAGATCGTGTTTGTATTTATGTACCTATGATACCCGAATTGGCCATTGCAACTCTAGCTTGTGCAAGAATTGGAGCCATACATTCTGTAGTTTTTGCAGGTTTTTCTGCAACAGCTTTATCTACAAGAATTAACGATGCAGACTGTAAAATGGTTATCACATCAGATGGTTCTTACAGAGGGTCTAAAACCATCGATTTAAAAGGTATTGTAGATGAGGCTTTAGAGTCTTGTGCTTCTGTACAAACTGTTTTGGTGGCAAAAAGAATCAATTCAGATATCAACATGAAAGAAAGACGTGACAAATGGTTACAACCATTGTTAGACAAGGCATCTACAGTTTGTAAAGCAGAGGTTATGGAAGCAGAAGATCCCTTGTTTATTTTATATACATCAGGTTCAACTGGTTCTCCAAAAGGAATGGTGCACACTACAGCTGGCTATATGATATATACAGCTTATACCTTTAAAAATGCATTTCAATATAGAGAAAATGATGTTTATTGGTGTACAGCAGATATTGGTTGGATTACTGGGCATTCTTACATTGTGTATGGTCCTTTAGCAAATGGAGCAACTACAGTGCTATTTGAAGGAGTACCAAGTTATCCAGATTTTGGTCGTTTTTGGGAAATTGTACAAAAGCACAAGGTCAATCAATTTTATACAGCACCTACAGCTATTAGGGCCTTGGCCAAACACGGTACAGAGTTGGTAGATAAATATGATTTATCTTCTTTAAAAGTACTAGGTTCTGTTGGAGAGCCAATCAATGAAGAAGCTTGGCACTGGTATAATGATACCATTGGAAAAAAGAAAAGTCCAATTATAGATACTTGGTGGCAAACAGAAACAGGAGGAATGATGATTACGCCAATTCCGTTTGTAACCCCAACAAAACCAACCTATGCAACATTACCATTTATTGGAATTCAACCTTGTTTGATGGATGAAAATGGACAAGAACTAAAAGGAAATCAAGTAGAAGGTCGATTGTGTATTAAATATCCTTGGCCAAGTATGGCGAGAACCATTTGGGGAAACCATCAACGTTATAAAGAAACCTATTTTTCTGCTTATGAAAACACCTATTTTACGGGTGATGGTGCTTTACGTGATGAAGTTGGTTATTACAGAATTACGGGTAGAGTAGATGATGTAATTATTGTTTCTGGTCATAATTTAGGAACTGCACCTATTGAAGACGCCATTAATGAACATCCAGCTGTGGCTGAATCTGCAATTGTTGGTTTTCCTCATGATATAAAAGGAAGTGCTTTATATGGTTATATTACTTTAAAAGATTTAGGAGAAAGTAGAGATCATACTAATTTAAGTAAAGAAATCAATCAATTAATTTCAGATAAAATTGGACCTATTGCCAAATTGGATAAAATTCAATTTACAGAAGGGTTGCCAAAAACGCGTTCAGGTAAAATTATGAGACGTATTTTACGGAAAATAGCTTCCAGTGAAATGGATAATTTAGGTGATACAAGTACCTTATTAAATCCAGAAGTGGTTCAAAACATTATTGATAATAGACTGTAAGAACTAGAATTAAATTACTCTCTTAAAAGGAAGTCGAAATTTTTTTTGAGTTATTTTGTTAGTTGCGTAATAATTTTTTTATAAACAGTTACATAATACTCATGAAACCTTGGAAGCAATACGTTTTCAAGGTTTTTTGTTTTTTTTAAAACAGCTAAATCAAAAAGTTGAATGCCATCAACTTCTTCTACTTGCATTTTTAAGTTGGCAATAGGTTCTTTTAATTCAGCAATAAATACATGATGATGCTCATTATCTTGAATTCCGTTTGCATGTGTTACTTGATGAATTCTTGTGCCGATTTTAATCAACTCATTATCATTTAAAACCAAACCAATTTCTTCAAAAACCTCTCTTTTAGCAGCAGATAAAATAGTTTCTCCAGCAGCAATATGGCCTGCAACAGAAATATCCCACAAACCAGGAAACACTTTTTTGGTTAAAGCTCTTTTTTGGAGTAGTATTTTTTCATCTTTAGTAAACAACCAAATATGCACAGTGGCATGAAACCAACCACTTTTATGAGCTTCAGATTTTAAAGCCCTTTTTCCTGTGGATTTTCCTTCTGGAGTTAAAATGTCTATAAGTTCATCCATAGTGATAAATTAAAAATTATGAATTACGAATTTTTAAATTCGTAATTCATAATTTCAAATTCGTAATTATTTATTTAAAATAAGAAAACGTTTCTCCGTCTTTAATATTTAGCAAAGTTTCGTAAATCATTTTAATTACATTTTCTACATCATCTCTATGTACCATTTCTACTGTGGTGTGCATGTATCTTAAAGGTAAAGAAATTAAAGCAGAAGCTACACCACCATTGCTGTAAGCAAAAGCATCTGTATCTGTACCAGTTGCTCTAGATAATGCAGACCGTTGAAAAGGAATATTTTTGCCTTCTGCAGTTTCTGTAATTAAATCGCGTAATTTTTGCTGAACAGCTGGAGCGTAAGCTACAACAGGTCCTTTACCAATTTCTAAATGACCAGCTTTCTTTTTGTTAATCATTGGTGTTGTTGTGTCGTGAGTTACATCTGTAACAATAGCCACATTTGGTTTAATGGTTTGGGTAATCATTTCTGCACCTCTTAAACCAATTTCTTCTTGTACAGAGTTGGTTATGTACAAGCCAAAAGGCAATTTCTTTTTGTTTTCTTTTAACAAACGTGCTACTTCTGCAATCATAAAACCACCCATTCTGTTGTCTAAAGCTCTACAAACAAATTTGTCTCCATTTAAAATATGAAATTCATCGGGATAGGTAATTACGCAACCTACATAAACGCCTAAAGCTTCTACTTCTTCTTTTGTTGCACAACCACAATCTATAAAAATATTGTCTGGTTTTGGTGCTTCTTCATTAGATTTGTCTCTAGTATGTATTGCTGGCCAACCAAAAACACCTTTTACAATACCGTTTTTTGTATGAATATTTACTACTTTACTAGGTGCAATTTGATGATCTGAACCCCCATTTCTGGTTACGTAAATTAAGCCATTTTCTGAAATGTAATTTACATACCATGAAATTTCATCTGCATGCCCTTCTATAACTACTTTGTATTTTGCATCTGGATTGATAACTCCAACTGCAGATCCATAAGTGTCTGTAATAAAATTATCTACATAAGGTTTTAAATAGTTCATCCAAATTTTTTGGCCTTCCCATTCGTAACCAGTCGG